>Ga0315294_10000284_pt1 | contig 54500 bp, 39 predicted proteins | sample YL17G13_40_MG_FD_203626 | JGI IMG/M metagenome (GOLD analysis project Ga0315294, IMG submission 203626) | Sediment microbial communities from Yellowstone Lake, YNP, Wyoming, USA - YL17G13_40 | ecosystem: Environmental > Aquatic > Freshwater > Lake > Sediment | place: USA: Wyoming | collected... | reverse complement strand
GATCCGAACAATTCCGTGATTTTCCCCAAGGAAATGCAGGGTAAATATTTCTATTCCCTGACTCCATTTGCCCCGAGAGGAACGTTCACCTTGAAACTCTTTGACCACGAATCTGATATGATGATCAGTAGCACCTTCGCAAAAATTGAGAATGATTATATGACTTTTGATTGCACCCCGAACCCGCAAAATCTCAACCAATGCCAAGGGACTTTGGCTTGGAGGGATGGTTCGGGAATTCCCTTTTGGGGCTGGGCCGCGACTTCTGGAGGCCGTACAAATTATCCATATCTTCCTCCGGGGACCTATACTATAAATGATATAAATGATCATATGCTTTATGAAAAGAATGGGGCATATTGTGACAATTCCGTGCTTTTTGATCCGAATGTATTGCCAGAACCTTATCAATGCTGGTCTGCGCCATTCATAGAAACCATACCTCCAAATTCTGTTTTTGATTCAAAAGTGGGACGCGGCCGGCAAGCAATATCAATTCATCCTGATGGACATGGAATTGGGACTGATGGCTGCATAGGCATTGATCCTAACTTTCCTACAAGGCAAATTAGGGCCAATCTGGAAATATTTTTTAGGGATTTTGGCCAAATGAAAGTAATTGTCCAATAGGAGGTTAAAAATGAAGAAGATGATCTTATTGATCATTCTGGCTTCTTGTACGCTCGAACAACCAGTACAGCCAAATTCCTTATGTGATAACAAAGATCAATTGGGCTCCCCGAGTGAAAATATAGCTAAATTATATGAGCGAAGTAACAGATTAAAATCAAGCAATCGGGTCAAAGTAATACCAACCGAAGATATATTTATAGAAGCTTATTGGGATGTCTTTTTATTCAACAACAAAAAGGGCGATCAGATATATGCAATAAAATATTCCGTTGAAGATCTTGGAGACAGATGGTTGTTTCTGCCCGACCACTATCCTATGGAGTTAATTCCAGGTTATAATTACCATCAATATGATGGACCATTAGGCCATTATGAAGTTAAAGACCCCGTCCGTTTTTTCAAAAAGAAACTTGAAATTGCAGGAGCGATAGACGATAAATATTTTATCACTAAGCGTGGCGTTAAATTGGGCATGAGTTCTTCCGAGGTCATTAATATTTACGGGGAGCCTGACTATAAGCAAGTCGTCAGCGAGAAGCCCCAAATTACCCGATATATATGGGTTATTTATGATAAGTACGAAGGAAAGGGAGCGGTAATACTCAAGGGAACAGTATGCCCAAAAATTGAAGTTGGTGCGGATTACAATATTTATTTCAAAAAAGTGAACTCTGCTGATCAGGCAATAATCATTCATATCGAAGATCATGTGCTTTGATCATGATTATTCGGAGACGGGGCAATAAAGGTGACGATTGAAAACAAACCGACCTATTTCGGGAGGCTGGAGCTCCGGGAAATCCCCGCGGACACCGGCAAGGACATGCTCGAGCCCGCAAGCTTATCCGTTGACTTCCCCTCAAAGACCAACAACATCGCGGTATTCCCGGACGCGAACCGAGCCTATTACTTCAACCTCGCCCCCAACGCCCCGGCCGGATACAGCCGGCTTAACTCTGTGCTTTTGAGAATTGAGACCAGGCGTCGCAAATCATGGCATTGTCAAAATTTTTTCGGGTTTGACTGAGGGCGCTCCCGGGGCTAGAATCATTTCAAGATTGAATGATTTTTCTTTCCAGATTTATTTTTCCCCGGGAGAACCATTGTAAATGAGCGGGGTCATTCATTTCCTGAAAATTCTTTGGGAGCGGAAAAATTTCGCTTTGGTCGGCAGGAACGTTCTGGTGCATTATTCCGCGGCTCTGCACGGCGATCACTCGATTGCGCTTGAGGACGAGGTTGTGATCAGCCGGGGTGTGTCCATTTCCGGCCGGGTGCGGCTGGGGGCGAGGACCGTGGTCTTGGACTACAGTCTTTTGCACACCTGGGGCGGAGAGCAGGGACCACTGACGAGAAATGCCCGCGATCGCGAATCCTGGCTGCGGCCTTTGAGAAAAAGCCCTGGGGCTGTTAAAATCAGGTCTTAGCGCCAGCACATGGGACAAAAGCCAGGGATTGTTACTCGTTTTTTCCAGTTGTTCTACCGGCCCGGTGGTTTGAGCACGGACAGCTTCACCATTTTTCTGACCGATACGGTTGTCATGGCCATAGGAATGGCCGGGAGCATCCTCATCGCCAGGCTGTTCGGACCCGAGGGCAGGGGCATCATAACCATGGTAACCCTGATCCCGCTTACGCTTTTCTATCTGGGCTCGCTGGGACTGCCGGACAGTTCAACCTATTTCCTCTCCCGCTTCCGGGAGCAGGCGCGGGAAAACTTTTTCACCATTCAGGCCCTTGCCTGGGTGGCCGGCCTGATAACAATTGCCGCGGCTTATTTGAGCTTTGAATGGTGGTATCAGCCTTATAAGACCTACCCCCGAGAGCTTTTTCTCATCGTCATCCCCACCAGCCTCGCAGCAATCCTGACCCTGACCCTGCGCTACTCGCTCTTGGGACTGGGAAGCTCATGGGGCTTTAACCTGATGAACGTGGTGCAGGCTTTGGGCAGTCTGACTACAATTGTGATCGCCGGGGTGTTTCTCCACCGCGACCTCCGCTGGTTTTGCTACATCTATCTGATCTACCCTTTTGTCGTCGTTGCCCTGGGCATGGGTTTGGTCGGGAGCAAGCCGGAAATCAGGGGCTGGCCGGCCGGGCTGAATCTCCGGCCGGTAATGAGCTACGCCATGCGAACCTACCCCCAGGGAATCGTATTTTGGCTGCAGTCAAGGCTGGACCATTTCCTGATCGCCTATTTTCTCGAACCCGCCCAACTGGGGATCTATTCCATCGCCATTTTTCTGAGTGAAAACCTCCTGCGGATTACAGCCGCTTTCCAGACCGCGCTTTTTCCCAGGGTCAGCGCCGACCAAACGGACGCCAAGTACCTGCTTGCGGCAAGAGTCCTGCGCGTGACCAACATGATTGACATATTGCTCAGCATCGGCATCATTGGCCTGGGTTATCCCATTATCCGGCTGCTTTTCGGAAAGGACTTCGCCCCGGCGTACCTGCCGTTGGTGGTGCTGGTCATAGGCCGGATTCCGGCCGGGCTGTACAAGATTGCGAGCTCCACCATCGCCGGGAGCGGCCGTCCGGGCCTGTTGTCGCTTTTCGGCACGATCGGGATTGTGGTGAACGCGGGGCTGGGCCTGCTCCTGATCCCCTCCCTGGGCCTGCTCGGGGCCAGCCTGGCCAAGACCATTTCGGTGTTCGCGCAGTTGATCCCGGCCATGATCTTTTTCGCTTCGCAGGCCAAGCTGGGCTGGACCCAGTGCCTGGTAATGAATCGGGAAGACTGGCGATTGATCAAGGCCAAAGCAGTCTCCTGGCTGGCGCAATCATGAGCCGGACTTGGGCCCGGGCGCGGTCATGGAGCACGGCTTCGGTCCTCGAAGGAGGCGGACGATGACCAAAAAAATCGTGGCGGCAATCATGGTCCTGTTTCTGTCCTCGTGCAGCGCCGGGGTCAAGCGCAAGGAATGGATCCAGGGCACGGGCTCCGGCTATAATGTGAAATCGCGCGTGCAGGTGGTGCGCGACAAATACGGCGTGCCCCACATCCGGGCCGGGAACAACTCCGACCTGTTTTTCGGACTCGGCTACGCCATGGCCCAGGACAGGTTCTTCCAGATGGACCTGGTGCGCCGCGCCGGACGCGGCGAGCTTTGCCAGTTGTTCGGAAGGATCAAATTCACGGTCCCCGGAGTCGCCGGCATCGATTTCCTGAACGGGGATAAAATACTGCGCGCGCTCAACTACAAGGGCCGGGCCGAACAAGGTTACAAAAACATGCCGGACGAGGCCCGCGTCCTGCTGGACTCTTTCACCGCGGGGGTCAACCGCTACCTCTCCGATGCCGGGGCCACCATACCGGTCTATCATTTTTTCCGGACCGCTCCCGTGCGGTGGCGGCCGGAGGACAGTCTGGTCTGCGCGGACGTTTACAGCCTGTCCATGACCTACGGCCAGTTCGGGACCGAGTATTATTACACCCGCTTTTTGCGCGAGCTGAGCGCGGAAAAGGCTCAATATCTCTTGCCGGTGTATCCCGCGGACGCGCCGGTGGTGGTGAAGGACCTCCCGGTCGCCCGAGCCGACGGCATGGAAAACCTGCTCGCCATGCTCGGTCTGGCGCTCAATTTCGGCAAGGGATTAGGCAGCAACAACTGGGTGGTTGCTCCGGAGAAGTCGGCCTCCGGCATGCCCATAATCAGCAATGACCCCCACGTGCCCATCTATCCCATGCCCACCTTCTGGTATCACGTCCAGCTTTCGGGCGGCGATTTCAATATCATCGGCATGATGTTCCCCGGGCTGCCCGCGTTCGGCGCCGCCTATAACCAGGACCTTGCCTGGGCGCTGACCAATGCCAGCCTGGACCACATCGATATCTTCATCGAAAAGCTCAACCCGGCGAACCCCGGCCAGTACCTTTATAAGGGGAAGTGGCGTGATTTTTCGCGCCGGGAGGAAGCGATTCCCTTCAAGCGGGGAAAACCTTTCAAGTTTAAAGTCAGCGAAACCGTGCATGGGCCGGTCATCGACCAGGACATCACCGGCTACGGATACCCCACCGGCGGGCCGGACCAGGTCTATGCCCTGAAGCTGGTGGATGTTGAACTGGGAAAGTTTTTCCAGGGATACCTGGACATGGCCCGGGCCAAAAACTGGGACCAGTGGGCAAAGGGTCTGGAAAACATGCATCTCGGCCCGCTGGGATGGAACCACGTTTACGCGGACAAGAGCGGGAACATCGGTTACTGGCTTACCGGGCACGTCCCCATTCGGCCGGACAAGCAGGGCTATCTTGCCCGCAAGGGCTGGACCGGGGAGCAGGACTGGGCAGGTTATGTCCCGCTCAAAGACTTGCCCCACGCGTTCAACCCCAAACAAAAATACCTCGCCACCGCCAACAACCAGAACGTCCCGGATGACTATCCCTACTACATCGGCACGGAATTCTACTACGACCGCATCACCAGGATTGACGAGGTCCTGCGCTCCCGGCAAAAATTCTCGGCCGAGGACATGAAGGAGCTGCAACTGGACGTCACCGTGGTCAAGGCCCGGACCTTGGTGCCGGTTTTGCTCCATGACCTCGCCGGGTCCGCGGACAAGAGAGCCAAAATAGCCGCCAGGCTTCTGCGCCAGTGGCAAGAGACAGGATATAAGGCGAGCCTGGATTCCACCGGCGCTTCCCTCTTCAAAGTGGCGTCCGGCAAGCTCGAGGATTTCACCTATGGCGACGAAATGGGCGACAGGTATTTCGGCGCGTCCAACTTCGGCGTTACCGGCTGGTCAATGCCGCGGATCATTGCCGATCAGGACAACCCCTGGTGGGACGACGTCAAGACCCCGCGGAAAGAGACCCGCAAGGATATCGTTGAGGCCGCGGCCATCGCCGCGGTGAAATATCTGGAAAAGGAACTGGGCAGAGACCCTGCCCGATGGCAATGGGAAAAAATAAGTCATTCCTATTTTTATACCCCCGCGGGGTTCCTGCCCGGCCAGAAAAAGCACCGGGTCGGGAAGTTCCCGCGCGAAGGCATGAGCGGGACCGTGAATGCCAACGAAGGCGTTTTCCTGGGCCCGTTCGGCCAGATTTTTGTGGTCGGGCCAACCACCAGAATGGTCGTGGACTTCGCGGACCCCGGACATTTCCAATTCACGGCCACCACCGGCAACAGCGAGAACATCCAGAGCGGCCGCTGCGGGAACCTCACTCAATTCTGGGTCAACGGCCAATATCTTGTCTTGAGCATGGACCCGCAAGAGTATGAAAAAGACGCAATGGGCACGCTGGAGCTTGACCCATGACCGGCATCAGCAAACCGGGGGACAGACGTTCATGGTTTATGGTTGGCAGTTAACCAGGCCGTTGGGAAATTAGGGGGTCTGGCCCCGGCCGGAGTTGGAGAAGCCGAGAAACAATAATAGAATTGAATGTGTCTAAATTATGCTTAGTAAATAAAGGAGGAGGACCATGGCTGGGAGAGGGCTGATGGCGGGCATAGCCGTTTTTTCCGTGGCCGGCGGGCTGTTGTTGGCGAGCAATTTCCGCGACCAGCGGGTCAAGTTCCGGGAAGAGATCAACTTGAAGATCGAGGAGCCGCTGACTAAAAACGGGCTGTTCAGTTCAGTGGGCTTTAAGAATGACAAGGCCTGGGAATTCGGGGTCGCTCCCGGGGAATCGCTGAAAATAAAAGCAATCGCGTCTGATTACTTCGGGACCAGGGATGAAAAATTGCTGGAGCAAATGGTCGGGGACATGAACAAGGGGCGCTTCATCGTTTTCAAGGAATACAACAAGGACAGCGACGGGGTCAACCTCAAGTGCGTGTTCTTGAGCCCCAAGGTTCCTTACTGGGAGGCGCTGACCGACATCGCCGGGATCGAAAAATTATTCTACGTTTACAATTTCAGCTTGCCGCTCGGCGGCAAGGGCCCGGACGAGAACTGGGTCTTGCTCCAGACCGAAGGCAAATACCTGGGGTTCTCCAAGTCGGTGAACGTGCCGGTGCACTTCACCGAGGACCAGCCGAACCGCATCCTTTACTTCAAAATCTCCACCCAACAAGACGCCATCGAGATGGCGAACAAGCTGCCGTCGAAGCCGGGGAGGACCAGCCTCCAGGACCGTTTCATTGACCTCTGCCGGCAAAACGCCTGGTTTAAGGAAAAAGACGCAAGCGGCAAATACGTGGTCAGCGACAAGGATATCCTGGAGCTCTTGGAAAAGAACATCCTCCACAAGGACGCCAAGTGCGACGTTTACGCGAGCGACGGCCGCTGGCGGATTGAGGAAAACGTTTCGGCGAAGTATCTGGTGGTGACTTATTCGCTTAAGACCCAGGTCAACATCCAGGCGTTCATCCCGCCCAATATTCCCCTGCTGGGGTCCATGTTCAAGAAGATCGCCCAGCAGGTCTCGGACGAGGTGAGCGCGAAATACATGCCGCTGTCCATGAAGAACTTCCGCGACCACACCGTGGAGTGGGCGAAAGAGCCGCGCTGAGGGCCGCATGGCTGACATAGACCTGGTCTTCATCTGGCACATGCACCAGCCCTATTACGGAGACCCGGTCGCAAATGTCTTGTCAATGCCCTGGGTCAGGTGCCACGGGGTCAAGGGATACTATGACATGCCGCTCCTGCTCAAGGACTTCCCCCTGATAAGCTATACCATCAACCTCACCCCCTCGCTCATCAGGCAGGTCAGGGAATACACCGAGCAGAAAGTCCGGGACGAGTATTACGAATTGGCCATGAAGTCCCCGGAAGAGCTCTCGGTGTCCGAAAAAATATTCGTGCTCCGCAATTTTTTCCTCTGCCCGAGAGACACCATGATCCAGCCTTATCCCGGATTCCAGAGGCTGCTCCAGAAAAGGGGTGCCCGGCCGGGAGCGGACCTGGAGCGAGCCGCGCGCGAATTCTCCGGCCAGGAGATGCTGGACTTGCAGGTCTGGTTCAACCTTTCCTGGTTCGGATTCCACGCGCTGGCCGAATACCCGGAACTGAGCGAACTCAAGAAAAAGGGTTCGGGCTTCAGCCTGGAGCAAAAGGCTCGGGTCATGGAAATTTACCGCGAGCTGATGGGCAAGCTGATTCCGCTCTACCGGAGTTTATGGCAGGAAGGCCGGCTCGAGATTTCGAGCTCGCCGTTTTATCACCCGATTTTGCCGCTGCTCTGCGACACCGAGGTCGCCAAAGAGGCCAGCGACGGGATCGAGCTGCCCGCGCGCTTCACTTGGCCGGCGGACGCGGCCGCCCAGGTCAGGACCGGTCTGGACTACATGGAGCAGACGTTTGGGACTCGGCCGGCCGGGATGTGGCCGCCGGAAAACGCGCTCTCCGACCAGGCGCTCAAGATTCTGGCCGAGAACGGGATCAAATGGGTCAACACCGACGAGCAGCTGCTGCTCAAGACCCGGCCCGGAAAGGGCAGGGCCGAGACCATTTACCACCCCTACCAATTCCAGGACACCGGCTTGAAAATTGTTTTCCGCGACCAGGAAATTTCCGACATCATCAGCTTCAACTATTCCCAGCTTGAAGCCGAAATCGCGGTCGCCGACTTCCTGCGCAGGATGGACACGATCCGGAAGCAGCTTGACCGCGCCGGCAAAAAACGGGGGCTGGTGGTGATCGCGCTTGACGGCGAAAACCCCTGGGAGTCTTTTCACGAATCCGGAAGGGATTTCCTCAATATGCTCTTCGCCCGGCTCTCCGAGGAACCCGGGATCAAGACGCAGAACCTGGGCAACGCCCTGGAATCTTACGAGCCCGAGCCGCTCCAACACCTGGCGCCGGGGACCTGGATTCTGGGCAAATTCGAAATCTGGGTGGGCGACCCGGAAAAAAATCAGGCCTGGGAATACCTGGGCGTTGTGCGGAGGGACGCCGAGGAAAATTTTAAATCGGCCTCAAGCCCGGGGCTGGAAAAGGCCCGGGACGAGCTTTTCGCGGCCGAAGGCTCGGACTGGTTCTGGTGGTATGGGGATGACTTCTATTCCGAGATCGATACGGAATTCGATAACATCTTCCGGATGCACCTCAAAAACGTTTACCTGGCGCTGGGCAGGAAGCCGCCCCTGCTTTTGGAGGACCCGGTCAAGTTTGATCACCCGGTGAAACTGGCGACCAAGCCCTCGGGCTTTGTCTCGCCGGTCATAGACGGCCGGGAGAGCAGCTTCTACGAGTGGCAGGAAGCGGGCTGCTTTGACGTGCTCAAGTTGCTGCGCGGGTTCTATTCGCAGGAGCCGCATTTTGCCAAGATCTTTTTCGGGTTCGACCCGGTGCAGTTGTATCTTCGGCTCGACCCGCACCGGCCCGAGGAGATCAGGGAAGAACTCACGGTCGAGATCAAGTTCGAGAAGCCGTCCCTGGTCCAGGTCCGGTTCCCCTACCAGCTCGAAAAATCCGCTCGTCAGAAATTTCAGGTAATCCTCTGCCAGGACAAGGAGGAATGCGTCCTCGAGAAGGACACCATCCGCAAGAACAAGATTTTCGAGCTGGCCGTCCCGTTCACGGACCTTAAGTTCTCAGGCGGGCAGGAGGCGTGGTTCCGGGTTTACATCTACAAAGGCGGCAGCCAGCTGGCGAGGTATCCGCGCGACGGCCTGATCAGTTTCACCATCCCCGACCGCGATTTCGAAACCAGAATGTGGACGGTCTAGTGTCATGGGGTCAGGCCTTAACCACGACGCTCGGACTGCCGCGTGCTACGTAGCGTCCCCCCCGCTTCAAGGCGGGGTTAAGGCGGGACTACGCGGAGTAGCAGAAGTTAAGGCCTGACCCCACATCGGCCCTTTGACCGTCTCATACGTCAACTGACAACTGAAGCTCTGACCCGAATGGCGCTAAGTTAAGCTCATGGACAATCCCGGTCTTGCGTTTCCTTAGCCCGGCCATTTATGGCCGGGAACGGCGACCGCCTAAAACCCTTGCTGCGGCCCGGGCCGCGGCCCGGTTCCCCGGCGCTGAAGCGCCGGGCTATCGAAACCCGAACTCCCGATCAAATTATTTGGTTGGTGACCATAAGCGCGGGGCTATTATGAAACCGCTGGGCCAAAACTATTATTGAGCTTAACTTAGCGCCATTCAGCTCTGACCCCGTTCCTGCTTTCAGCGGAGCTGCTGCTCGAGTCCGGCCAGGGCCTCCGGGTCGTAAGAGACCACCAGCCGCTGGTAGCTGTTGAGGAATGAGGGATTGTTTTTCAGGAGTAAGTCGATTTCCGCTTGGCGGCTCTTCAAGAGTTCAAGTTCTTTTTGCGCTTCTTCTTTTTTGCCCTCCCTTGCGAGCATGCCCGCGAGCATGATCCTGGCCCGGAGGAAATAGGGCTCATAGCCCAGGGCGACCCTCAACCATTGCTCCGCCCGGGCCGGCTCCTTTTTCGCGAGCGCGATCCCGGAGAGAAGCGTATAGGTGAAGACCTGGCCGGGGGCAAGCTCCGCCGCCCGGAGAGCCTGCGTCTCCGATTCCTCAAAAACCTTGATGCTCCGCTGAGACGCCGCAATGCGGAAAAGACTTTCCGCCCACTCGTAATGATATTGGTGACTCTGGGGATTGAGACCCGCGGCGAATTCATAATAGAGCGCGGCCTGGCGGCCCAGGGCCGGATCGTTCTGGGCGATGAAAGCCCGGCGGAAATTCTCCCCGAGCTGGAAATAAACCGGAGCATAGCCCGAGGGCCAGCGCGAAATCTTATAAAGCGCCGGGACCATTTTCCGGCCGTCCGGGATTTTCAGCGCGGCCGAATAGAGAGCCGGAAAAGCGGTCTGGTAAGCAACGAACCCGCAGTAAAGCAGTGCGGCCGCGGCCGCCGGATAAGAGAGCAGGCCGCGACGCAATACTAAAAACCGTTCCTCCCGCAAAAGCCCGGGCAAATCCCCGCCCGAGACCGCGAGAAGCGCGGCAAGCCCGAGCACGAACAAGAGCAGCGTCGGCGGCTGGTGAAGGTTGTAGTCGACGAGCGAATGACCCAGCACCGCAAGCGCCGAACCCGAAAAGGCAATCACCCGCGCGGAATTTTCCCTGGAGATCAAGCCGGCCCTGATCCCCCTTAAAATCCGGCGGCCGATGATAATAAGGAAAGCGATTCCAACGATGGGCGCCGGCAACGAGGCCTCGGCCGCGAAAGTCAGGATTTCATTATGGGCCTGGTCCGCGGAGACGCCGTACCGGCCGATCTGGCTTTGGCCCATGGCCGGGGCGTAGCGGGGGAAATAATATTCGAACATGCCAAGCCCCACGCCCTGGGGGTGATGAAAGATCATCCTGGTTGCGGCTTTCCAAATCGTTATCCGCTCCCAGGCATAGCGGTCTTCATTCATGGTCAGGAGCCGCTGGCGCAGGGGGTTCGGGACCAGAGCCGCGGCCAGGATCAGGACGGCCAGGAATCCCAGCGCCTTGTACCTGAAACGCCACGCCAGCACCACCATGACCGGGATCACCACAAACAACGCGCTGCGGCTGCCGGATAAAAACGCGGCCGCCATCATCACTATTGCGCAAAAGGCAAAGCCGATTCTTGCCGCGGCCTTTTTGCGGCCGGAGGCTTTGGGCCAGAGCTCAAACGCTGCTCCGGCCAGCGGGAAGCTGACCGTTCCTGCGAGGTATCCGGCATAGTAGGAGGGGTTGAAAAAGGTTCCGGCCACCCGCGAGTGCGCCTGGAAAAAATATTGGTGCCAACCCGTCCCGGCCTGGATCAGGCCCGAGGCCGTGAAGAATAATATCAGCGCGCTGCAGGCTTTCCCTCCTTGCTCCCCGGACAGCATGCTCAGCGATAAATAGAAAAGCAGGAAGTACGCCAACGCGTTGGAATACCAGTAGATGGTGACAAACTTATAAGAACTGAGCGGCAAGGAAGCGCTGAAAATAATCAGCAGCGCAATCAGCAGCCGGTTGCCCGCGGGAAAGACCAGTCTCACCCCGCCTTTGGCGGCTTGGCCGAGCAAGTAGCCCAGCGCGCACCCGGCCACGGCCAGCCGCACGCCCAGGGACACGTAGTAATTGTCTCCGCCCTCGAAAAGCGGGCTGCAAACAACCAGCGCCGCCAGGATCACTATCCAGATGTTTTTCATTTTCCTTTCCGGATCAAAACTCCCACCGGCTACGGACGAATTCCAAACCTGCCCCGCAGCCGTTCAAGATCGGCCGCGTCCAGCTCCACCAGCTCTTTCTGCAGAGAGTTTAACCGCCATTCCTCCTTGTTTGCAAAAATGAGGTCCGCTTCCTTCTTTTGACTTTCAAGGGTTGCCAGCTCCGCGCGCGCTTCGCTGGTTTTGCCCTGGCCGGCGTAAAGCTCGGCCAAACGCAGCCGGCCCGCGAGAAAATACGGCTCGGCCTCAAGAGCGATTTTAAGCCATTTCTCCTGCTCCTGGAAATCTTTTTGCCGGCGGCCGATGTCGGCCAGCATCAGGCAGATGAAGACGTCTTTGTTTGCGCGCTCAAAGCCTTTCTTCGCGATCACCTCCGCCTGCCGGAGCAACTCCTCGCTCGGCAGACGCACTCCGAGGCTGTAAAGGAACTCCGCCCATTGGAAATAGTATTCCCGGCTTTCCGGATTAAGAGTCGTTGCGCGCTCATAGTAATTGAGCGCGGCTTCCGCCTGCGCCGGTCGCCGCTCCTGCATGAACAGGCGGCCGTAAGCCGAGGCCAAGCCGGCCTGAAGCGGCGCGTATCCTCCAGGAAGGCTTGCCAGCTTTTCCATCCGGGCGATTTTTTCCCGCAGGTCGCGGACGGCCATTGCCCGCAAACTCAGGCCGAAGATCAGGGCCTGCCAGGTGAGCACCGCGGCCATTGCCAGTCCCGCGGCCAAAACAAAGCCCCTGAGGAAACGGCTGTTTGCCACCGGAAAGACCTTCCGTCGCAGAGCGCCCTTTTGCCAAACCGAGGCCAGACAAAGCATGGCCGCCACGTCGACCGCGGCCAGCACCGTGAGCGGCGGCTGGCGGAGGTTGTCGTCCGCCAGCGCGTGCGCGAGCATGGCCAGGAGCGAGCCGCTGAAAGCGAGCATGAAAACCCGCTCCCGCGATTGTTTCTCCCGCCGCCAGATCAGCGCGGGCAAGCCGGAAAAAGCGATCCCGAGCCAGATCAGACCGGCTGCGGGAAGCAGCGGCGAGGCTTCCGCGGCCAGGTTCAAATAAGCGTTGTGCGCGAACCGGGCCTCTTTGGCGAACCTGCCGATTTTTACCGTGCGCAGCGGATAGGCGTAACGGTTGTAGTAATACTGATACATGCCCAGGCCAACCCCGGCCGGATGCCGCCGGATCATGCGCAGGCTGGTTTTCCAGATCGTGATCCTTTCCCAGGTGTAGGGGTCGCGGTCCAAATTCTGCATCCGGCGCTTGAGAGGATTAGGCGCAATTACCAGGGTCAGGGTCAGGGCCAATAACGCGATCAGGGCCTTGGCCCGGAAACGCGCCAGCAGCACCAGCCCGATGGGGACCGCGGCGAAAATAATCGCCCGGCTCGCGGAAAGCACCATGGCCAGGAAGAACAACCCCGCCAGCAGACCCAATGAGGCCCGCACCAGGATTTCCCGGCCGCGGCTTGGCTGCGGAAAAGCGTTGAACACGCATCCCGCGAGCGGGAAGCTGACCAGTGCCGCCAGATAGCCCGCGTAATAGGCGGTGTTGAAAAAGGTCCCCTCCGGGCGCAGGTAAAATTCCTCAATCCGGAAATGCTCGATCACCCCGTAAACCGATTCCAGGGTCCCGGCAATAAGCATGATCAAATAGACCGCGGCAATGGTCTTGCCCCCGTTCTTCTTTGCAAAAACATTCAGGCACAAATACCCCAGCAGAAAATAAACCAGAAAATTCGAAGACCAGTAAACCGTGATGTAATAGTAATGGGTAATGAAAAGCGAGAGCGCGAGCAGCAGGATGATCAGCCCGAGCAAAAAGTTCGCGGCCGGCAGAGCAAGCTCAAGACGGTCGTCCTTGACCGCGGCCAGGAAAAAAGCCAGCCCGAACCCGATCACCCACAACCTGAGCCAGATCACGGTGTGATAGGTCTCGCCGCCTTCGATAAGCGGGCTGGCCAGGATCAGTACCAGGAAAAAGACGACCCAGCGCCAGTCTGTTTTCTTTTCTTCCATTTTCCCTGCGCCAAAACCGCGAGCGCCAGCCAGCCGAGAACGCCGGCCGCGGCCGTGATCAGGCCACGGACAAAACTCCCCGGCCGATACCGGAACTCAACCGTGTGCTCGCCCGCGGGCGCGGCCACCGCCCGGAAAAACACGTTTGCGCGCCGGATCGGAGCTTCCTTCCCGTCCACGGCCGCGCGCCAGCCGGGATAGTAACTGTCAAACAGCACCAGCCACCCGTCCGCGGCCGCGTTGAACTTGACCACCACTTTCTGGTTGGAGTAGCTTACGACCTGCGCCGGTTCCGCGGCCAGGCCCGGGCTTCCGGCCGTGGCGGCCGAGGCTTTCTCCAGCAGCACTTTTTGCCCCGCGGGGAACTCGGGACTCTCCCAGAGTTCGACCTGGCGACGGCGGTCCGGCTCATACTCGGCCTGGTAAAAGACCATGGCGCGGCTGAGCGCGTCCGGCAACTCAACCACGCCCCGCTCCGGGCTGTAAATATATTTTACCGCGCACCTTGCGTAAATCCGTTCGGGCGCGGAGCTTGCCTTCAAGATTTCCTGAAAGAGGACGATCTCGTTCATGTAGAATGAGCCCTTGGCCAGCACGTCGTCAAGCTGGTAGTAGATGCCCCAGAAAGGGTCAACCCAGTCGCGGAGGGTGAGGTAGAACTGGGCGGCGCTGGTTGATTTGGCCAGGAGGCGGTCGCGGTCTTGGTGGACCGATGCGATGCGCAGGGGCAAAACGCTGCCGCCCCGGCGTTGGTCAAGCCGGGAAACGGCTTCGGGAGTGGCGCTGTAAAAGCTGGAGCTCGTGACCGGGTTGAGCCGGAAATGCGCGCCGGCCAGGTCAAGGATGACAATCCCGGCGGCGACCGGCGCGAACCAGGCGGCTTTGGCAAAGGCGTTTCGGCCCAGGACCCAGCCGCCGGCCGCCAGCAGCACCGCCGCGGATTTCAGCATGCTGCTCAGGATCAGGAGCTGCTTGACCTTGAGCGGCGCCACCGCGGCCAAACCCCGGGAGTGGAGGTATAGGGACGCGGCCAAGGCCGCGATGCCCGCGGCAATGAGCACTGCGGGTAAAACCCTGGCGCCAAGCTTCAAGGGGTTCCGGACCAGGCTCTCAAACCCGAGCGCGCAGAGCATTACCGCGCTGAAGCCGCTGATCAGGAAAAATTTTTCCGGGATGCGGAAGAGCCTGACCAGGGGGAGCTGGTAAAGGACGCGGAACAGCGGGTTGTAGGCGCCGAGCGCCAGGAAAATCCCAAGCCCGAACATAAGAAGCCAGAGCAGGCTTTGTCTCCTGCTTTGCCGGAAACAAAAGCCCGCGAGCAGCAGCACGGAAATGCCGGGGTAGATGCTGAGCAGGAAAGAGGGCAGGAGCCAAAACCCCGCGGGCCAGTATAGGTTTTGCGGGGGCAGGAAGTTATTGGGAAAAAACAGGGTCCAGAGGTTCCCGGGGATGAGCGACCATAGGGTGAATTCCTGCCAGGAATATCCCGCGGCGCGGTTGGAAAGCGGGATCATTTCCAGGGTCAGAAAATTTTGCGGGCTGGTGATCAGGGCCGCCAGGCCAAGGGCCATGGCCAGCCCGCCGAAGAGTCTAAGATGGCGGCGCTTTTCCGGGCCGGAGCGCCATAGCGCTGCCAGGCCGAGCGCGGCGCAGATCAGGGCGTTGTCGGCCATGATTTGAGGGTCGCCAGCCAGGTTTTGCAGCGCGAACACAACCGAAAGCCCGAGGATATTGCAGAGCCAGCGCTTTTTGACGGCTCTGACCATGAGCCAGCCGGAAAGCGGGAGCCAGCTGGCCACGCTCAAGAGCACGACCAGGTTGCTGAACGAGGAAAAGATACCGCTGAACAGAAATGCTGCGGCGGCCAGGGCTGAGCTTTCGGGTGAAAACTCCAGTTCGCGGAAGAGCAGGTAGCTAAAGCAGGCGGTCAAAAGGTAATGGACGATGATGTAAAGGGTCAGGGCTTTGGAAAGCGGCTGGATCAAAAAGATCAGGTTGAGCGGGTAAAACGCGCCGAGCTGCGGGTTGGCGGCAAAGGGCATGCCGAAAAAAGCGTATGGGTTCCAGAGCGCAAAGCCGTGGCTCCTGGCATAAAAGCTCCGGTAGGGGATGATCTCGATGGAGATGTCTCTCAAATAAAGGGCGCTCCCGGGCATGAGCGCGGGCGACCAGAAGATCAGGATCAGGACCAGGAGCCCGGCAAAAACCAGCAGCGTTTGATAGGGCCTGTTCATTTCCCGCTTTTACTGATTTTAAAGGAAAAGAGCATCATTCCAAGCCAGAGGGCAAAACCGGCCGCGGAAACCAGGACCGCCCGGCAAAAGATCGCGGGCCGATAGCGGAAGGTTACCGTGTGTTCTCCCGCGGGAACCTCCACCGCGCGGAAGAAACCGTTGGCGCGCAGGATTTCAACCGGGCGGCCGTCAACCTCGGCCTCCCATCCCGGATACCAGCTGTCCAGGAGCAGCACCCAGCCTTTTTGCCGGGCCCGGGCTTGGATCACCACCTTCTCATTTTGATAGACTGTTATCTGCGCCGGTTCCGAGGCCGGGTCCTGGCCGGAATTTTTTTCGGGAATAACCTCCAGGAGCAGGGTCTGCCGCGCCGGGAAATTCGGCTCGGGCAGCAGCTTCAAAATTTCGGACCGGTCGCGCAAACCAGCGGCCCGGTAAAAAAGCATTGCGCGCGGGAGCGCCCCGAGCGGCTCAAACCCGCGCTCGCGGTAAAAAGCGTATTCAATCCCGGAGCGGCCGAGCAGCAGTTTTCGCTCTTCAAACCGGGTGTGGTAGAGCAGGTCGTTGTATGCCGAAATGTCGGCCAGGTGGAATGAACTGTAGGCCCGGTAATCCTGAAGCCCGTAATACACCGGCGCGTAGCCCTCAAGCCCGTTCCAGAGCCGGCGGCATTTTTCCAGCGGGTTGACGACTTTTTCCACGTCCCATTCTCGCTCGCTCCTGGCCAGCGGAAGAATGCGGGGAGGGGCCACACGGGCCCGGCTCGCTTTCACGAATTCGCGGATGGTTTCACTGCCCTGGTAGATTTCCGCGGGAGCGGGCATGTTTAAGAAGCGATGGGCCAGGTAAAGGTCAACAAAGCAGAGCGCGGCGAGCAGGGTCCCCATCCGGAATTTGTTTTTGGGTCCGGCCCAAAGGACGAGTCCGGCCGCGGCCAGAAGGAACGCCAGGGTCTTGAGCGCGCTTCGCAGGAAGAATCGGCTTTCGACCAGTCCGAAGCTGTCTCCCAGGGCATAAAGCCCGAGCGGGGAAAGCGCGAGGTAAGCCGCGAGCGCCGCGGCGGAAGCGAGCAAGATTGTTGCGGTTTTGGGCAGGCTTTTCTTTTCCAGGCCCTGCCAGCCGGTTGCGCCAAGCATGACCAGCGCGAAATTGAAAACGAAGAAGAATTTCGTCGGCAGCCGGAAGAGATTGAAACCCGGAACCACACGGTAAAGGAATTGGTAAAGGGGTATCTGTTCTCCGGCCATCATGGCCAGGGCCAGGAGCGCGAGCAAAACCCAGGGCAGGCTCGTTGCGAGGGTCTTTCGCCTGAAGGCCAGCCCGGCGAGCAGAGGGACAGAAATCCCGAGGTAAAAGCTGAGCAGGTATAAATACCGGGTGAAAAAACCGAGTCCCCAGTAAATTCCGAATTTCTGCGCGAGCAATTCCGGGGAAATAATATAATTGGGAATAAAAACGAATTTGAGCTGGGAGAGCTGGAAGGACCAGAACGTGGCGTCGGCCAGCCCCACGCCCGAAGCGCGATTGCTGAGCGGGATCATCTCCAGGGTGAGCGCGATCTGGAAGGCGCTGAGCAGCGCGCCGAAAAGACCGCCAAGCCCGAGACCGGCCATGGCCTTCAAGAAATCGCTCCGGCGGAATTTTCCGGCCGGCGCAAGCGCCACGGCGCAAAGCGCGAGGACCCAGCTCATCACGGCCATTTCGATTTCTCCGGCCAAAACCTGGAGCGCGAGCAAGGGGCCCAGGAGCAGCGAATGCCTGAGCCAGTTCTTTTCCAACGCCAGGCTCAGGCAGATGACGATCAGCGGGAACCAGGCCAGGGTGCTGAGCAGCACGATCAGCAGAGTCAGCGAGCAGAAGAACCCGCCGAAGCCAAACGCGACCGCCGCGATCAGGCTGGAATCAGTTCCGAACCCCAGCCGGCGCAGCGCCAGGCAGAATGTGGACAGGAAAAGGAAATGGTGGAGCACGGTGTAAAACACCAGTCCGCGCTCGGCGCCGAAAAGCAGGAATAAAAAGTTAAGGGGATAGAAGGCCTCGGACTGGGGGTTGGCGGCAAAGGGCATGCCGAAGAATCCGTAAGGGGCCCAGAGCGCAAAGCCGTGCGACTGCGCCCAGAACGCGCGCTTGGGGATGATCTCGGCGGAGAGGTCCCGGAGGAAAAAGGTTTGTCCGGGCGTGAGCGCATAATGCCAGAAAATCATTTCCAGCAGCAGTAAAGCCAGAAGCGCCAGCCAGGTTTGGCGGGAATTCTTCATGCCTGCCCGGTTCTTTTCCGGAAAGATAAGCCCAGCAGGCCGAGCCACAAAACCAGTCCCGACAAAGAAACGCACAAAGTTTTGTAGAAGGCCCCGGGATGATATTTGAAAATCACGACGTGCCTGCCCGCGGGGATTTGCACCGCCCGGAAAAAACCGTTGGCGCGCAGGATTTGAGCCGGCTTGCCGTCAACCTCGGCCTCCCAGCCCGGATACCAGGCATCGAGCAGGAGCAGCCATCCGTCTTGTTTGGCCTCCGCTTCCACCGTCACTTGTTCGTTTTCATATCCGGTTATTCTTGCCGGGGTGGGCCTGGACAGCCCCGGGTCGGGCCGGCTCTGGCCGGTCCCCCAAAGCAGGACCGTTGTCTCCGCCGGGAAATTGGCGTCGGTCCAGGCATCGATTATCCGGTCGAGGTCCGGGCTGAACTGCGCGCGGTAAAAGACGCCGGCGCGCGGGAGCGCGCGGTTGACCCTGGAGAAGCCGGAATCCCGGCGATAAACGTATTCCACCCCGGCCCGGGCCAGGACCAGTTCGCGGCCGGTGTCGGGCCGCGAGGAGATCGCCTTGCGGAAGATGGTGACGTCCGCGGGGTAGAACGACGCCGTTGCGTTCACGTCATTCAGCTTGTAATGCATGGCCCAGAAAGGGCTGAGAATGTCCCGGCTGTTGGCGAAAAACGCCCGCGGGTCCATCACCCGCTTCATCACCAGTTCCCGGACTTCGGGGGAAAGGCTGAGAATGCGGACCGGGACCGGCCGGTCCTTCTCTATCGCCCGTAATTCCCGGACGTGCTTGTTCGGGCCGTAAAAATTTTTTTCAATCGGCAAATTGAGCCCGCGGTGCGCAAGCCAGAGGTCAAGAAACACAACCAGACCGATCAAAGTCAGCGCCGCTCGCCGGTTGCTCGCGCTCAGCGCCAGGGCCAGTCCCATGGTCACCAGGGCCAGCGCGGACACCCGGATGACGGCTCGCCACATCAGGTAATTCGCGACCTGTTCGTAGCGGTTGCCCAGTTCCGAAAGCTTCAGCGGATACGCGATCAGCACGGCGCCGGCCAGGGCCCCGCACAAGACCACCATGGCCGCGAGCTTGAAGCGTCCGGGCGACAGCCTTTTCAATTCATCCACCCCGGTTGCGGCCAGCATGGCCGAGGCAAAGGCCGGGTAGAGTATGAATTTTTGCGGGATGCGGAACAGGTTGAAGCCGGGGAGGCATTGGTGGAGCAGCTTGTACCAGGGCAGGGTCTCGCCCATTGCGATCATTATTCCGGCCGCTCCGATGAGGAGCCATGCCCAGGGCCTGAATTTGCGCGGTTCAAGGAAAGCGCAGAGCGCGGCTGCGATCAGGCTCCCGCCGAGATAGATGCTCAACAGGTACGGGTATCCGCTGAAGAACCCGAGTCCCCAGTGCAGGACCGGCCGGTTGGCCGAAACCGGGAGCAAAAAATTGGGCAGCAAAAAGGATTTCAAGGCGTAAGGCTTGAGCGACCAGAGCAGGGCCTCGGCCAGGGGCACGCCTTGCCCGCGGTTGCTCAGCGGGACCATCTCCCGGCTGAGCATCACCTGCGGAGCGCTCAACAGCAGCCCAAAGCCCAGGCCGAAAATAAGCGCGCCCGCCATCCTCGGCAGAGCGCGCTTCAAAACCCGCGGCTTCGGAGAAAGGGCCGCGGCGATAAACGCCAGCACCCAGCTCTGGGCCGCAACCTCAACCTCGCCGGCCAAAACCTGAACGGCCATGACCAGCCCGAGTAAAAGCGCGGGCCTGAGCCATTTCTTGTCCGAGGCATGGTCCAGCAAAATGATCAGCAGCGGCAGCCATGCGAACGTGCTCAAGAGCACGATCAGAAAAGTGAGGGAGATAAAGTATCCGCCGAACCCGAACCCGATGGCTGCGATCATTGCCGCGGGCAGGCTGAACCCGAGCCGCCTCAGCGCGGGAAAGAGCGTGCCCAGGAATAAAATATGATGAGCCAGGATGTAAAAAACAATCGCGCGCTCCGGCCGGAGCAGGAAAAAAATCAGATTGCCGGGATAAAAGGCCTCGGACTGGGGGTTGGCCGCATAGGGCATGCCCAGAAAACTGTACGGGTCCCAGAGCGCAAACCCCCCGGATAACGCCCAGAAGCCGCGCTTGGGTATGATCTCCGAGGACAGGTCCCGGATATAAGGGGCCATGCCCGGACTTAAGAGCGGCCACCAGAAAATAACGGCCAAAAGCCCCAACAGCAAAATCCAGCGCCATTCTTTCGGTTTCATATCCTTGCCTAATGGTCTGTTGCCCAAATCCAAAGACCTCAAAGTCCTCCCCCTTGAGGGGGGAGGATTGAGGAGGGGGTGATTGAATTGATTGATACATTTCACCCTCCCCCCTGGCCTCCATAGTCCCGCTGCCGCGGGACGACGGAGGCTTAATCCCCTCCCCTCAAGGGAGGGGAAAAATGTTTTGGGCAACAGGCCCTTAAAAGATTACCTCAAAACCAACGCGATTCATAGCCGGACGCGGACCGCCCGGCAAAAAAAGGGGAGGCGTAAAGCCTCCCCTTTTTGAGCGTCTAGGTCAGGTTATATTGTGCGTCTCACGTCGTCTCTGATATTGCTCACCTTTTTCAGGTCGTTGATCTGCCATTCATCCTCGAAAGTATCGTTGTCAACATTGGAGCAGGCGCCGACCGTGAATCCAAGTTGACTCGCGCCACTAATAACATTAGTACAAAGCCACGGATTAGTGCCGCCGGTGTCCCATTCCGGGAAGAAAGGCATTGTGGACATGCATTCATAAGAATACTTAAGCCGTCCCTTGGGCTCCCAGTCCGCTACGGCGAGACAGTTATACCCAACGCCTGCGATGGTGACAGTAGCTGCAGAGGGGAAGGTGTTGGTGTCACCGAAGTACGCCTGGTAAGCCGTGAAGATGGCGCCCAGGTTTTGTTTCGCTTCGCTCTGACGCGCGCGCGCCTGGAACCGCAGGAAGTTCGGGATGGCGATCGCGGCCAGGATGCCGATGATCGCGACCACGATCATCAGTTCAATCAGCGTAAATCCTTTTGACTTTTTCATTTCTTTTCCTCCTTTGAGTTTTTACTTGTTACCTAATTCTATTCAACCCGTTTTTCAATTCCCTTGCTTGACCTTGCTTTTGCCCCTAGCCACCTCCTTTCATCATATTTCCCTCTGGTTGAATAACCCTTATATTCCTTCCAGCTAGATAACATGCAATCATTATACCAAGTCCCACAAATTAGTCAAGCAAAAATTATCACAAAAATTCAACGGCTTAGAAAAACAGGGATTGGATTCTTTTATTACGCCATTTCCTTTCTGACGCCTTTTGGCGTTTGAGTGACAAAAATTGTCAGTGTTAAAGGATTTCATGTAAAGAGTTAGATGAGTCAGGAGCAGGATGCGGTTCACTCAAAATTTGAGGTCCTTGCACATGATTTTCAAGGTTTTTCGCTCAACTGGCCGCTCATTGACCACGGAGTAAACCAGGTGCTCGTTCTCGGCGTAAACCTTGAGCGTGGTCAGGGCCTTTTCAACCTCGGCTTTTGAGAGTTTGAGTTGCGCGGGCTGGAACCGGACCCCGGTTTGGGAAAGGATTCGCTCCACCCGCTCAACCTCGTTTTCCTGCAGACGGGAGAGCAAAAGCACTCCCAGGCAAACGAGTTCGCCGTGGATGAAGCTCCTCTTGGTCAGGCTCTCAACGTTATAAGCAAAAAAATGCTCAGAGCCTTCCTCCGGCCGGCTGCCGCGGTTTTTGATGCAGACCGCGTTCTCGGTTGCATAGGCCCGCATCAGCCATTCGAGCGCCTGGTCTGAGACCTTATAAATTTCACCAGCCCTTGCCTCCAACTGGTCGACCAGGGCCGCGGTTGCTTTAGCATGTTCCTGGTTGTATTCCGCCTTCCCGCGCGTGGCCGCGAGTTTCCAGTCCCAGAGCGCGGTGTGGATGGAGAGGATGTCGCCGATGCCGGCGCGGTTGATGTTTTTGGGCGCGGCCTGCATCAGATCGAAGTCACAAATAATTTCCTTGGCCACGGCAAAACCGATGTACCGGACCTTGTTGTCCTCCCGAACCGCAATCGAGTTGCACACGCCCGCGTCCACCGAGGCCGCGCCCGGGACCAATACCGGGTCAGTCCCTTGCTTCCACCCGACGAACTTGGCAAAGTCCAGGGCCGCGCCCCCGCCCAAGCCGACTATGGTCTCAGTCCTCGCCAGAGCCGAGCTTTGCTCTTCAATGGCCGCGCGCTCCATGGTGGTGACGAAATGCGTGGCAGAGGGCTGCTTCAAGAGCATCTTTTCCGCGGAGCTCAAGGCCTCGGGCTGGGTGACCAGCAGATAGTCCCCCCAGTCCCTGCCGGCCTCCGGGAGGATTCCCCGGCCGAATTTCAAATTAGGGTTGAGCGCGCGCGGGTCAATGGTTTTCACTTTTCCGCTCCGACGATCAGTTCTCTGCGCTTTTCCATTGCCTGGCGCAGGGCCGCGTATTCACGGGGATAGAAGGCGTAGAGCGGGAACGCTATGAGTAAAGCGATCAGCCATGACCCGCACCCGAAGTAGAGGAAAGTTTTGAGCAGGCCGTGGGTGTCGGCGTATTTGGCGAAGGCCATGACCAGGAGCATGGCGGAGCCTCCCATGAAAAATTCCGCGAGCGCCAGCGCGGTGCCGCGCAGCTCCGGGAGCACGATGTTCTGGATCATGGGCTGGAGGGAACTGCGGCGGGTCCAGTCCACGAAAAAAGCGATGGCGAAGGCGAAAAGCACGATCATGACCGTTCCCCGCGCGGTCAGGATGAACCCGAGCATGAGCGGGATGAGAATGGATAGGGACAGTTGGGAGGTCATGATCCTGCCCTTGCTTGCGAATTTTTTCTCGGCCCAGTCCGAAAATATGCCCCCGACCACGCTTCCGATCACCAGCCCGAGGATCACCACCGCGAACAGGTTGTCCGCGTCCGACTGCTTCATCCGGCACGGGCCGCACAGCCAGCTGGTGAAATAGTTGAGCAGGAGGTAAAGCCCGGAGAGCGCGAAGCAGCCCTGCAAAAACAAAAGCCGGAGCGAGGGGCTTTGGAGCACGCGCCTCACGTCCGAAAAGTTGAACCGGAACCGCGACGCCGCCAGGTCCGTGATCACCGAAGACAACTCCGGCTCCGCGCTCCCGCGCGCCGGCTCCTTGATCGCCACCGCCATCACCAGCGCGGCCAGGATGCTGAAACCGCCGATCGCGTAGAACACCATGCGCCAGCCCTCGGCCGGAAAAGCCTCAAGCAGCTGCGCCGAGCCCAGGGCCACCGCGAAGATGCCCAGCATGCCGATCGCGTTCAAAATTCCGATCGCGCGCCCGCGCTGCTGCGGCCCGTAAACGTCCGCGAGCATCCCGAAGCCCGCGGGCACCAGCGCTCCCAGCCCCAGGCAGCAGACCACCCAGGCCGCGAAAAGCTGGCCGTAACTCGCGGCCAGCCCGCAAAGGAAGGCGAGACCGCCCCAGAGTCCGACTCCTGCCACCAGCACCTTCTTGCGCGAAAAGCGGTCCGCGGCCATGCCCCAGAGCGGCGTGATCAAGGTCTGGATGATGATCCGCCAGCCGTTGATTATCGCCAGGCCCGACAAGGGCAGCGCCGGGCTGAACGAACGGCTGATCGTGGGATAGTTCAGGGAAATCGACAGCTCCTGCGCGCTGTTCACAAAATACCCGAAGCCCAGAGCCGCGATGATCCTCTTGCCCGGTCCTTTTTGACTCACGCTAATTTCCCCTATCCTTACTTAAATGTGCGAGGGACTTCAGTCCCGATTCAATCATTTCTTGTAAATGTCGAGCGAATATCTCTTGGGCGGCTCTTCTCTCCCGGGCAAGAGTTCGCCGCTTAACTGAAACAGCTCTTCCAAATCCCCGAAGCGCGCCAGCCGGAAGACCTCGGCCATTTTGCCCTCGGGCCAGCCCGCGCTCTTGGCCGCGGCTTTGGCCTGCTCGGTGACGTAGAGCGTGACCAGGAATTTCATGTCCACGTTCAGGGAGTGCTCGATAATGCCGACCTTCTTGCCCCAGGTCTCAAGCTGCAGTTGATACTGGTTGAGAAGGTTCTTCATCGCGGTCTTGTGCTCCAAAAGCGCGTCCGCCTTTTTTGGGATCACGTCCGTGACGTCCTCGTAGTGGTTCGGGTGCTGGAGCTCTCTTCCGAAATACCACCGCTCGCATACCGCAAACGGCTTCAGCCCTTCCTTCAAATGCTCCGGGTGGTGGAGCTCGAAGCATGACACCCAGAAGGCCTCGTCCACCGCCTGCGCCACCCGGATATGGTCCTGGTTGTTCTCGTAAAGCCCGAACGGGTCAAAGCTGAACACCGCATAGGGACGATACTTGCGGAACATGTAAACCATCCGCTCGCGCAATTTCACCAGCGAAACCTCCGCCAGAGCATCGGTCTCGTAACCCAGCTCCACGAACTCGGACACGCCCAGGCATTTGCCCGCGGCGCGAAACTCCGCGGCGTTAGCCTTGACCGTCTCTTCCAGGCTGAGCCCGACCGAGTCCCTCCGGTCGTCCGTCACCCGCACCACAACCACTTTCCAGCCCTCTGCGGCAAACTTGGCCAGCGTGCCCCCGCAAAAGGCCGCGGCATCGTCTCCATGCGGACTGATCATCAGCGCCGTCCTCATTTTCCCCTCCTTGGGGTCCGTTGTCAGTGTATGCCCGCGCCGCCGCCGAAGACTCAGTTGATCGGATGATAAGTTGACAAGATTATAGGATGAGTGGAAAGCAGCGGCAAATCGGGGGCGGAGGGCAAGGGCTCAGGCGCCAAATGCCGCAACTGCGAAGCGGGCCCACAGGGCGTAGAGGCTTATCCGGAGGATGCGGTTAATAGATGATTTTATTTTTCTGCTGATAGGCGTCCAGGTACTTGATCAGTTTGAAATCGGGGGCGTTGGGCTTGGCGAAGCCGCCGATGTTGAGGGCTTCGAGTTCCTTTTTGTCGGCGTTCATTTCAAAGAGCGCCTCGGCGAATGCTTTCTTGAGTTCGGGCGGGAGGTCTTTGCGGGCGACGAACACGGATTCCGGGATCAGGCCGCTTTTCCAGATGATATTGAACCGGTCCGGCTTGACCCCGAGTATCTTGCAGGAATTTTCCAGGTCCTTGGTGTTGGTTGCGCCGACTTCAAAAGTCCCCTTCCACAAACCCTCCACCACCTTGAAATGGGTTCCGGCAAAGACCGGTTGCGGGAACAATTTGGAGATCGCCTGGTTCCTTTCCCGGTAGAGACTGAAGGACTGGACCTTGAACCCGGAAACCGAGTCATTGGCCGCAAACGCCAGTTTTTTGCCGGTGGCCTGGTCCAGGGTTTTAATCCCCGAGCTTTTCCTGGTGACCAGCACCGCGTAGTATCCGGATGAGCCGTCGGGCCGGAGCTGCACGGCCAGCCCCTCCACTCCGGCCAGTCTTTGCGCCTGCACGTAGTCCAGAGGCGTGAGGTACCCGAAGTCGATCTCTTTGGACTTGAACTTGTTGAGCACGTCCGTGATATTGTCCGCCTTGACCAGTTCGCAGCGGGAGTTGAGCTTGATCCGGAGGTGGGTGAGCAGGCTTTCCCAGATCCGATCCTTTTTGCCGGTGTAGGTGGTGGACCCGATCCGGACCGGACGGTCGGCATAGGCCGGGCCGGGCGCGAGCAAACCCATGCAATAACAGATGCCGATTGCGCAGATTGCGGCAAGGGCTGATGGTCGCGGAACTTTTTTGCTCGCTGCGCGCTTCACGTTCAACTCCTCTTGGTTGAAGCTTGCTCCAATTCATATTCTCACCCGGTCCCTGGCGCTGTCAAATTCATTGATGCGCGTGCTGGACTGTTTGCGCCCGGAAGACAACGGGGCGAGACGCCGCGTGATGTCTGATAATCCGCGCGCTATTTGTTTTCGACCTTCAGCACGGTGACATTCCGGATCGGGGCGGGGAACGCGGACCCGCTGAGGCTCAGGCGCAGTTCATAGTCCCCGGGCTCCTTGGCGGTGAATGAAAGTTTATCGACCGGGATTGTTTTCATGTCGGGCTCAAGCTTGACTCGCCAGGAATTTTCAAAGCTCTTGACGCCCGGCCTGGTGATGACCGCGGTGAGCGTGGCGGAATAGAATTCCGGGTTGTCGTTGGCCACGAAGAGCGGGAGCTCGATCTTGTCGCCGACTTTATAGGGCGCGAACTGGAACAGGGCCATGGGCCAGACCGGGGAAAAAGAATCGGCCACGGTCTGAAAGGCTTTTTTGGGCTCGCGCCAAAAGTCGACCACCGACCAGGAGATCGCGGGCTGGGAGTCGTTGTGCATGAAGCAGATGACTCCGTAGTTGTAATCGTATTTCATGATTCTCAAGCGCTCGATCTGGTATTTGAGCAGCCGCGCCTGGTAGTCCTGGGTGGCGTCCACGTACGAGCGCAAATCTTTATAGCCCAAGGGGCTGACCCGCCGGTCCATGTCGGCCTGCCCCCAGATGAACTCTTCTTTCATTTTGCGGCGCGGCATTTTATCGATGCGGTCGGCGTCGAGCATCTGGACGGTGCGCTCGTATCCGGGGAACGACTGCGCCCCGAACTCGGTCACGAACTTGAGCGCGCGCGGGTTTTTCCTGGCGGCTTCTTCCGCCCAGCGGGCGAAAGAATCCGCGGCCGGACCGCGCCAGCCGAAATCGAGGTGCGTGTCGCAGCAAGGCATTCCGCCGGCCAGGTTCACCGGCCGGGTCTTGTCCAGGGACTTGACGGCGTCGGCCATGGCCGGGGCCAGCACGCCGTAGTTCCACTCCGGCTTGCCCTGCCCGAGAATTTCCCCGCGACCAGCCGGCCCCGCGACTCCGGGAGCAGAGCCCGGCTCGGTGTGCGCGCTCCAGAGCGCGATTGAAGGATGGCTGTAAAGAAGGTTGACATAGGCTTTGGTCTGTTTCACTGCCTCGGGCAGGATGGAGCGCGCGTATCCGCCCTGGAAGGGACCGTCCTGGAAAAGCAGCACCCCGCCGCGGTCGGCTGCGTCGTAAAAATGCGGGCTGCCAATGTGCGCGTGAACCCGGACCATGTTGTAGTGCGCGGTTTGGAACATTTCCACGTCCCTGGCCACAAGCTCCGGCGTGACTTGTGAAAGGAACAAGAGCGAGGGCGCGTAGTTGTTGCCCTTGAGGTAAAGGCTCTGGCCGTTGATGAAGAAATGGAACTGGTCTTTGACCTCAATGGCGCGGATTCCGACCAGGGCGGTTTTTCGATCCAGCAGCATTGAGAGCATGGGTAAAGGACTGACCGCGACGGGCTCGCCGGATTTCTTTCTGCCCTTGTCTTTGCGCTTGGCCGTGGAGGGCGCGACGTAAACCCGCTCGTCCGAGTTGGGCTTGGCTGGTCCGGCGCCGGGCAAGGCCATGGTTTTCCGGAAAGATTCGCTTGTCCCGGTTAGCTCCACGGTCAGTTGGTAGCAGGCCGGGAACCCGCGGTCGTGAGTCCACCAGAGTTGCGCGCCCTCCAGGTAGTATTCGCCGAAAGCTTTCCCGCCCGCGACCCTGGCGCTCAGGATGTAACTCCGGCCGGAAAAATTGTCGGGCTTGAGCGTGAAATTGGCGGCCAGGCCCGGGAGAGCCGCGCCCAGCGCCTCGGCCTCGATCCGCACAAACGGCGCCGGACCAATGCTGATGGTGGTGAAGCGGACGTTGCCCAGCCATGCCGGCCCGGTCGCAACGATGCTCACCGGCCGCCAGATGCCGCCGGGGTTGTGGTGGCTTGGGACCATGTCCCGGTTGTCGAACACTCCCAGGACCTGCTGCCGGGCGGCAAGGGATTTCTCTTGCAGGCACTCAACCTCCACCACCAGCAGGTTGTCCCTGGGCTGGAGCAGGTCCGAGACCTCAAATTCAAACGGCTCAAAATATCCCTCGTGGCCGCCCAGCTTCCGCCCGTTGAGAAAAACGTTGGCCTTGTAAAACACGCCTCCGAAGCGCAGGTGGTAAACGAACATCTTAAATTGATTTTCAAAGTCAAACCTGAGCCGGTAAACACCCCGGCCTTGATGGCGCTCAAGACCGGGATAGCTCTGCCACTGGGAAGGGACCTTGACCGTGAGCCACCCGGAGTCATCATAGGCGGGAGCGAGGTATTCCGAGGAAAAAATTTTCACCGGCTTGAAACGCCAGTTGTCGGATAGGATCGCGGCGCCCTGCGGCAAGGCGGGTTGCGCCAAGGCCATTCCGGCAATCATCCATGCGCTTAAGCAAAGAACGACCACCGAAATCTTTTTTATCCAAGCTTTCATCTCAAAGCTCCTCGAAAGCCGCCTTCACCCCGCCCTCTCCCGCGAAGGGATGAGCATGGCTATTTTACTTTCAATACCGTCACATTCTCCACCGGCTTTTCCAGGCCTTGGGCTTCGAGGGTGATTTTGGCGATATAGTCCCCGGGTTTTTCGAACTTGAGCGGGACCTCTCCGATCCTTGCCGCAGGCATGTCGGGATGGGCTTCCGCGGCGAAGCTCCGGGCCGCGACGATCTTGCCGTGGTGCGTGACTTCCACCTTGACGATCCCCTCGTACTCCTGGAGCAGGTCGTTGACCAGATAAATTGGCATCGTAATTTTCCGGCCTCGCTTGTAAGGCTTGAACTGCCAGGCGGCAAAGGCATAGACCGGCTGGAAGCTCTGCCTGACCGCGAAGTATCCTTGCTTGGGCTCGCGCCAGTAGTCGACCACCGACCAGACGATGCCCGGCTGCGGGTCATTGTAGCAGAAGGGCATGATGCCGAAATTTTTCGAGTATTTCTTGGCGCGCAGGAAATCGACGTGGAACTTGAGCAGCCGCGCCTGGTAGTCTTGCGTGGCCTGGACGTAGGTTTTCAGGTCCATGCCCGGCTGGATCGGCACGCGGCGGTCCATGATCTTTTTCTGGAGCAGGTTTTCGGTTTCAAGTTTTTTCCAGTCAATCTTATTGATCTCCGGGTCCATGAACTTGACCGCGTTGTCGTAGTCCGGGAACGCCTGCGCGCCGAATTCGGTGATGAAGACCGGCCTCTGCTGGAAAGGCCGGGAGTAGATCATGGCGAAGCCGTCAACCGTGCCGGTGTACCATCCTTCGTAATGGTGCGCGTCCGCGGCCTTGCCGGGTCCGCTGGCCAGGTTGACCGGCCGGGTTGAATCCGTGAACTCGATTATTTTCTTGAGCGCCGGGTCCAGCTTTTTCAAGTTGGCCTTGCCCGGCTCGTTGTGGCAGCACCAGAGGGCGATGCTCGGGTGGCTGCCCAGAAGCCAGACCATTTCCTGGACCTGGAGCTTGGCGTCGTCAAGGATGGTCTCGCTGTACCCCCATTGGAGCGGGAAGTCCTGGAAGACCATGATCCCGGCGCGGTCCATGGCCTCGTAAAACTCGGGGCGGTCGATATGCGCGTGCACCCGGACCATGTTGTAGTAACTATCCTTCATCATCTGCGCGTCCTTGGTGATGGTCTCGGCCGTGGCCGCGGCGAGATAGACGTCGCTCGGAGCGTAGTTGTTGCCCCGGATGTATATCGGCTTGCCGTTGAGCACAAACTCCCAGCAGTAGTCGCCGATTTTCCTGGCCGGGCATTGCTTCTCGATGGTGCGGATGCCGGTAATAAATCTTTGCTCGTCCTGGACCCGGCCGTTCAAAACCGCCTTAACCGTGACCTGGTAGAGGTTGGGCTTCCCCCGGTCCCAGGTGTTCCAGAGCGCCGGCTTCTCCAGGGTGAACTCCTTCTTGAAATAATTCCGGCCCGGCTCGCCCGTGAGCCCGAACTCGAGGTGGAACGCCTTGCCCGGAAAATTTTCCGGCTCAAGGTCCAATGTGATGGTGTAGGGCTCGCGCGCGAGCGGCAGGGACCGCATCTCGCCGTAGAGCCGGACCCTGGCGTTGTCGCCTTCGAGCTTCTGGGTGCCCAGCCAGAGGCGCCGGAAGCGGGCTGTGCCGGCCTCCACGATTTCCACTTCGCGCCAGATGCCTCCGGGGTTTTTGTTGGCGGCGATCAGGTCCCAGTTGCCGAACACGCCGGTGATCTGGGTCTTGGCGCCTTTGTTATTTTCGAACGGGCAGATGACCTGGGCCACCAGCACGTTCTTGTCGCGCAAATGAAAGGTCACGTCGTATTCGAACGGGTCAAAATATCCGGCGTGCCGGCCGAGGTAGTAGCCGTTGAGCCAGAGGTTCGCGCGGTAGAACACGCCGTTGAAGCGGAGGTAGTAGGCGCGCCCGGCAACGGGATTGAATTCAAACTTGTAACGGTAAAGCATGTTGCCGCCGTAGTCCTTGAACTGCGGAACCTGCTGCCACTGGCCGGGGAGTTTCCGGGCGAGCCAGGAAGAGTCGTCAAAGCCGTATGCGAGCGCGGCCTTGTCAACCGTTCCGCCCGCTTGCGGCGTGAGCCGCCAGTCCCGGGTGGTCAGCGAATAGCTTTGCCCAAACGCCGGAAACGCCAGCAACATTCCCACAACAGCAAACAAGGTCTTTTTCATTTACGCCCCTCCTTATTCCGACCTGCCAAGCCGATTTTAACCTCAGGCCGAAAACCAAGTCAAATAACCCGGGATGCGGTTCGGTCGCCGCGGAAAAGGGATCAGGCTTAATAAATAAAGGGCACCAGCCGCCTGGTCTTCCGAGCGTATTGCCTGTATTCTTCCCCGAAGCGCTCGGCAAGCATGGCCTCTTCGCGCCTGATCCGCCAGAGGATGAAACCAACCGCGATGATTTCGCAGGCAAGCGCGGCCAGGCTTCCGAGCGCGAGCGCGATTCCCATCACGGACAATATGAACCCGAGGTATCCGGGATGGCGGACGAGGCGGTAGGGGCCGGTGGTCACGAGTTTGTGACCGGGCTGGATGCCGAGCCGGACGGTGTAAAGTCCGGAGAGCCGGCACATGGCCCAGGCCTGCAGAGCGATGCTCAAGGCAAAGATGCCGATGCCAATCCAGGCAATGGCGCCGTCCCTCGGGAGCGGGCCATTGAAACGGGCATACTCCCAGGCCGGGCCGATGAGCAGGAGCGGCAGGGTCAAAACCCCCAATAGGCCCAGCGCAACCTTCTGGCTTTGGTCGTAGGATGACTGCTCGCCCGCGGGACGCAGCAACATGGTTGAAAACCCCCAGACAACCCAAAGCCCCAGATATGCCACTGCCACCGGACGGCGCAAAAAAGCCATGCCGCCGCCGGAAACAACGATCACGAGCAGCAGCATTGCCATCGCAAGTATTCGCAGCACGTTCCGCAACATGATTCATGGTCGCGCAAGTCAATGACCGGGTCAAATTGCCGCAAGCCAACGGCTTTGTGCAACGCTTCAACCGCGTCGTGCTCATTGAGTTCTCCAAACCTCCCTTCCGGCAAAAATTTCAAAAGTCGGCCGCGGCCCCGCTAAAATTCAATGCCACCGCCGGAATCCTGATTCAAGCTCTGCTCCGGTTTCCGCCCCCTTGCCCGGGGAGTGCTTATAATGGAACAGGGTTAAGCGCCGTCAAAGGAGGGAGCCATGCTTGCGCAATTCAGCATTGTTCCGATCGGGAAGGGCGAGAGCGTTTCGCGCTTTGTGGCGGAGGTGGTGAAGGAGGTTGACAAGAGCGGTCTGGACTACCGTTTGACCGCGATGGCCACCATTGTTGAGGGCCCGAACGACAAGGTGTTCAGCCTGGTCCGGCGCTGCCACGACCGGGTCAAGAAGATGTCGGACCGGGTGCTCACCACCATCGTGATTGACGACCGCAAGGGCGGCAACAACTGCATTGAGTGCAAGGTGCAGTCGGTGCAGGATAAGATTTCCAAGCCGATCAAGAAATGCTAGCAGCGGGACACCGACGGGTCGCCGGGGCCGGACGCCCCGCCGCGGTCCGAATTCCCGGCGCTGATTTTTTGGGCTTATTGAACGGTCCGTGGCCGGCAAACAAGGAGGTCCAAAATGTACGCAGGGTTCTGGAAGCGGGCATTGGCGTGGGTGATTGACACCTCCATCCTGGGCATCGGCGGGGCCATTGTGGGAGGACTGGCCGGCGCGGGCATTGTCATGGTCTTGAGGATCATGGGCGCGGAAAGAGGCGTGATTGAATCCACCGCGCAAGTCGCCGGGTTTTTCCTCGGAATCGGACTCAACTGGATTTACTTCACCATTTTTGAAAGCTCGGCCCGGCAGGCCACGCTCGGCAAAATGGCGATCGGCATCACCGTGACCGACCTGGAGGGCAAGCGCATTGACTTTGCCCGGGCCAATGCCAGGTACTGGAGCAAATTCATTTCCGCGATACTGCTGCTGCTCGGGTTCGTCATCGCCGGGTTCACCCGGAAAAAACAGGCCCTGCACGACATGATCGCGTCCACCCTGGTGGTCAACAGGAAGGATGTGCCCCTGGTCTGCGAGTGCGATACCGGCCTGACTCGGACTGCGGTAAACGAATAAATTTCGGCCGGCGCACTATAGACCGGCGGGAGATTCTCCGGGGGCCGGCATGAGCCGGCCCCCGGTTGCTCTTCAGGTTGCGGAATTATTCTTTGCCGTGGTATTTGAACGAAAGCCTGACCCTTGCCCGGTAAGCTGTCACTTTGCCGTTTTCGATTTTGAGGTCCAGCATGCTGATCTCCCCGACCCTCAGGTCCTTCAGGCTCTTGGACGCAGCCGTTACCGCGTTTTTGGCCGCGTCTTCAAACGATTTCTCGCTCGTGCCCACCAGCTCGATGATCTTGTAAACGCTATTGTCCGCCATATTCCCCTCCTTGAACGGTTTGGTTGTTAATGCGTCACACCCCTTGCCTGATATAATAACAATACCGCGCCCTGCGCCGCATTGGTGAAACCTTTTTTAGCATATCCGCTTCTAAATTTCAAGAGCCAGCCGCAGCCCTTTCCGATTTTCTCCCGGACCGCGGGATTGACCGGCGGGGAATCAACGCGGTAGAATTTGTTGGGAGGAAAGGTGGTTGCAAGCATTTCATGGGGAAAGCATGAGCGCATTGTTCTGGAAGTTCCGGCTGACTGGAAGATTGTTCTTGACCACCGCGTTAACAAGGCCGCGGCGCTGGAGGATTTTCCGGAGGAGGTGAAGCGGTCGCTCAAGGCCCCGACCGCGGGTCCTGCGCTTTCGGAGCTTTTAGCCGGCGCGAAGAAAGCCGCGATTGTAATTGACGACGTAGGCCGCCCCACACCCGGCCATCTGATCGCGCCTGTGGTCCTGGATGAGTTGATTGCCGCGGGCGTGAAGCAAGAGCAGGTGGAAGTGATCTTTGCCACCGGCACTCACCGGCCCATGACCGAGCCGGAGATGCGCATGAAGGCCGGCGAGGTCTTCGGCCGGGTCAAGTGCGCAAACCACGACTGCCGGAACGTCTCCGAACTGGCCCAATTCGGGACCACCTCTTTCGGGACCCCGGTGTCTTTCAACCGTGTTGTTGCGGAAGCGGACCTTCGCGTGCTGATCGGGACCATTGAACCCCACCCGCAGGCCGGGTTCGGAGGCGGGTTGAAAATGCTCCTGCCCGGAACCGCCTCCGCCGAGGCCATCGGACACAACCATCTCATCCTGCCCTCCCCGGAAAAATACAACATGATCGGAACGATTCCCTCGGAAAATCCCATGCGCCGGGACATTGAAGAGGCGGCCGGGAAATTGCCCGGAAAAAATTTCATCGTCAACACCGTGCTCGGCCCGGACTTGAAGCCGGTCGCGCTCGTCTCCGGAGACGCCATCCTTGCTCACCGCAAGGGAGTGGAACTAGCGCGGAAGCTTTACGGCTACCGCCTCCCGCGAAAAGTTGACGCCATCATCACCTCCAGTTTTCCCATGGACCAGGACTTGCGCCAGGGCGTCAAGGGCGTGGCCAACGCGCCCGGCGCAGTGAGAAAGGGCGGAGTGATCATCTGCTTCCTCAAATGCGAGCGCGGGGTCGAGGACATGAAGCCGCCGAATTTTTCTCCGCCGCTCGCGCCGGTGAGGCTGCTTCTCAAACTCCTTGGCGCTCGGGGGATTTACGGATTGAGCAAGCGGCTGCCGAAAACGGTCCCGGTGGAGACCCGGTTCATCATCAATTTTGGCTTGCAGGTTCTCAAGGATTTCCACGTCTTGATTTTTTCGCCGCAACTGGTAAAAGAAACCCGGGGGGAATTCGGGCAGTTCCTGTTTGACGACCAAGGCGAATTGTTCGCCCGGGCCAGACAACTGGTCGGCGACGCGGCCGAGTCCTGCGTGATTTCCGAAGGAGGCGTGAGCTTCCCGCTCCTGGAAAAATGAAGCATTTGATCACAGGCGGATCGGGTTTTCTGGGCGTGAGCCTGGCCCGGCTGATCGCGGCTTCGGGCGAGAGCAGCCGGGTGTATGACCTGGCTCATTCGAGCCTTCTGCCCAAGGGGGTTGAATTCGTCCAGGGCGATATCCGGGACCGGGAAAGACTTTTTGAGGCCGCGAGAGGAATTGACGTCGTCCACCACCTGGTCGGCTTGATGCCGCAGTCGCGCGCGCCCGAGGATCTGATGCAGGCGGTCAACGTTGAAGGCACGCGCAACGCGCTGGACGCCGCAACGGCCGCGGGAGTGAAACGGTTTGTTTTCCTGTCCAGCATGGAGGCTTACGGGTATCCCGAGCGGGCGCCGTTTGATGAAACCTGCGCGCTCCGGCCGCTTAATGTTTACGGCCGGAACAAGGTCGAGGCCGAGGCGCTGTGCGTGCGGTACTGGAAGGAGAAGGGACTGGAGACGGTCTCGCTGCGGCCGTCAACCCTGGTCGGTCCGGGCATCACCGAGCCCACGTTCCAGATGACGCTCAAGCTGCTTTCGAACCCGCCGGCGCTGATCCCGCTTCCCGCGGGCGGCAAAACCTTTTTCCAGATGACTGAGGTCTCCGACTGCGCCGAACTCTGCCTGGTCTCAAGCCGGGCGGCCGGGATCGCGGGCGAGGCTTTCAACGCGGGCGCCGAAGGCACGCTTTGCATGCGCGACCAGGTTATCGCGCTCATGCGGCGGCTGGGCAAGAAAACCCCGCGCATCCTGCCCGTGCCCGCGGGACTGGCCAAGGCCCTGCTGCTTTTGGGCTATCATCTCGGGATCAGCAAGCTCGAGCCCGACCACATCAGCCTGCTCGACACCGACATGGTGATGGACTGCGGCAAAGCCGCCCGCCTGCTGGGATGGCGGCCCCGAAAGACCAACATCGACATGATCATCGAAACCTTTGAAGCTTACTTAAAGGAGAAGTCCCAATGAGCGAACTGGAGCAAAAGTACAAGCAGGCGATGGAAGCCGCGTCCGTGGAATTTGACCCGCAAGTCCTGGAGGAGTATTCCCGGCTTTACACTCCCGCGGTCTCCGACGCAATCGACAACCTTAAAATCCGCCCCGGGTTCATGGACCCGGGGATCAAGCCGATGTGGCCGGGCGCCAGGTTTGTCGGTTACGCGGCCACCATTGAGTTCGTGCCCGCGGAAACCTTTGACGAAAAAGATTTGCAGGCGCTGATGGGTATGTTCAGCAAGGTTGGCAGACACCGCGCGGTGGTGATGAGCATGTCCGGGATGAACGTGGCCGCGGGACTGGGACAGGTCACCTCCATGATCTGCCAGAAGCTGGGAGTGACCGGCGGGGTGGTGGACGGCCCGGTCCGGGACCTCGCCCAGGTCCACGCACTCGGCTTCCCGCTCTTCGGCCGCGGCTGCATCCCCAGTTCGGTGCGGGGAAGGATGAAGCTGGGCGGGCTTATGAACCCGGTCAATTGCGGCGGGGTGACGGTCAATCCCGGAGACCTGGTGTTCGGAGACATCAACGGTGTGGTGGCGGTGCCGGCGGACAAAATCCGGGGGGTGCTGGAGGAATCAAAACGGATCATCTCCGCGGACGTTTACTGGCAGGAGCAGATGAACAAGGGCCGCACGCCCGCGGAAATAGAAAAAGAAGTGCCTTTGCCGTAGAATTGTTTTTTCAAAGCAAGGAGGGTTTCCATGAAAAAGCCGAAGAGCCGGTTGATCTATGAAGACCAGGACGTCCCGATCGGGATCATCCGGGCGTCGATCATGAAGGGCCTGGGGGTGGACATCGATGAGATGCGGCAGAAGCCCATGATCGCAATCGCCAACTCCCACACCGAACTCAATACCGGACACGCGCACCTCTCGCTCCTGGCCCAGAAGGTGAAGGAAGGCGTTTACACCGCGGGGGGCATCCCGTTTGAGTTCAACGTGCCGGCGCCCTGCGACGGGATCGCCAACGGCAACGAGGGCATGCGCTTCATCCTTCCCCAGCGCGAATTGATCGCGGACAGCGTGGAGATGTACGTGCGCAGCCAGATGTTTGACGCGCTGGTGCTGATTTCAAGCTGCGACAAGATCAATCCCGGCATGATCATGGCCGCGGCCCGGCTCGACCTCCCGACCATTTTCCTGCCCGGCGGGCCCTGCGCCTGGCAGGTCCGCTTCTCGCCCAGCCGCAAGAAAAGCGTTGACCACAAGGACTACCACGACCTCGTGTCCAAGCTCGGCACCTTCACCTGCGCGACTTACGGCGCGTGCGAGATCATGGGCACCGCCAACACCTTCCAATGCCTGGGCGAGGCCATGGGACTCACCCTGCCCGGGTCCGCCAACGTGCCCGCGTTCCACGCGGAAAAACTTTTGTTCGCCCGCAAGGCCGGGATCCGGATCGTGCAGATGATTGAAGAAGAACTGAACGCGCGCAAAGTCCTGAACCAAAAATCGCTGCTCAACGCGCTGATGGTTGACCTGGCCATCTGCGGCAGCACCAACTCAACCCTTCACCTCCCGGCCATCGCCAAAGAGCTCGGGTTTGAACTCCCGCTCTCAACTTTCAACGACTACAACAAGAAAATACCCGCGCTTTGCGCGATCAGCCCGAGCGGCCCGTTCGGGATCGTGGACCTCTACAGCGCGGGCGGGATTCCCGCGGTAATGAAAATGCTGGTCCCGGACATCAACCAGGACGCGCTCACGGTCACCGGCAAGACCATCGGCGACTGGATCAGCGAGGCCAAGGTTGCGGACCCGGAGGTGATCCCGCCGCGCGACAAGCCGCACCTGGCCGAGGGCGGGACCGCGGCCTTGTTCGGGAACCTTGCCCCGGAGGGCGCGGTGGTCAAGCAGTCCGCGGTGGTTCCCCGGATGCTCAAGTTCACGGGCAAGGCTCATGTTTTCAATTCCGAGGCAGAGGTGATGAAGGCTTTGAAGGAAAAGAAAGTGGTTGACGGCACGGTGCTGGTGATCCGCTACGAAGGCCCCAAGGGCGGGCCGGGGATGCCGGAACTCTTGGGGGTGACCGCATTGCTCGAGATGATGCTGTTCCACAACGTGGCCCTGGTCACGGACGGACGCTTCTCCGGCGCCACCGCGGGACCGTGCATCGGGCACGTCTCGCCCGAGGCGTATGACGGCGGGCCCATCGCCGCGGTCAAGGACGGGGACGAGATCATGATCGACATCCCGGGGCGCAAGCTCGAGCTCAAGCTCTCCGACAGCGAGATCAAGAAGCGGCTGCAGGGCTTCAAGCCCGTTGAACGGCCGGTGCCCGACGGGTTCCTCGGCAGATACCGCAGATACGTCAACTCCGCGGCCAAAGGGGCGACGCTGAAATAAATGCGAGAAACGATGAACGAGAAACGCCAAACGGAATTCAAATCAAAGTTCTTCCTCGCCTCGTTTTGTTTTAATTGGGGTCAGAGCTTTACTTGTAGCTTAACGCATGAAAATTTTGTTCATAGGCCATAACACTTTCAAGTTTACGCTTGCAAGCGGGAAGGTACTGCTCAGCGACCCGTGGTTTAAGAACAGCTTCATTTGGAGGGCAACGCCTCCGGCGTTCGGCCCGGGAGAGATCGGAAGGATCGACTTTATGCTCGCCTCCCACAACCACCTCGATCATATTGACGGCCCCAGCCTGGAACTGGCACGGGAGCAAGGCTCGGTCGTGGTCGGCTCCAAACGGGTTGCGGAACGGGCCCGGAAGGCCGGCGTCGAGGACGTGGTCGCGCTCGTGCCCGGAGAAGAGAAAAATTTTGACGGCTTTTCCGTCAAAGCCACCCCGGCTTTCCATCCCCTGGCCAAGGACGCCATCGGGTTCCTGATCAAGAGCGGCGGCCGCATAATTTATTTCAGCGGAGACACCAGGCTTGACCCGCGTCTGACCGAATTCCTGCAGAAAAATCTCCCGATTGAACTCGCCTTTCTCCAAATCTCCTGCGCCCGTTACTTCGGAAAAGACGACGGCCTGAACGTCTTCACCGCGGCCGAACTCGCCTCGGCAATCAAGGCTCAAATCGTGGTCCCCATGCACCTCCACGCGCGCTTCAAACACAACCAGGGAGGAGTGGAAAAATTCAAGCAACTCCTCTCCGGCTCCGGCATCCAACCCCTGGTATTTGGCTTGGGCGAAGAAAAAGCAATTGAATAGACAATGACCCACGTGTTTTAGCCTGCGGTTGAAAGTCGATTTCGATAGCCCGGCCATTCATGGCCGGGAAGGCGAAAGTCCCTCCCCTTGCTGCGGCCCACGCCGTGGCGTGGGCCGCAGCAAAACGGAGAGAGCCCCGGCTCCCCGGCGCTGAAGCGCCGGGCTATCGAATCCGGCAATAAGCTGAAGAATTATCCCCGGACAGTACTGATCCTTCATAATTCAGACCTCAGACTTGGATGAAGCGCGGGGCCTGATTACCGGCGTTTCTTTTTCCTCCTGTGCTTTCTTACGGCCTCGCGGTTTTCGCCGGAGATGGTGCGGTTGGTGTTGTGGAATTTCATTCGGTGTTTGGTATTGAGGAAATTTTTGGGCTGGTTGGAATTATGGAGGAAGAACATATCGCATCCGCAGGAGCATTTTGCGAGTTTAAGGGGTATTGCAAGTTCGTCTTCGGGGCCGGGTCTATGGATTTTCGCGGCGAGGATGCCGTTTTTGAGCTTGAGCGAGATCGCTCTCGCGCCGGGCCGGGCCGGGATCGGCATTTCGCGGTATAGCGGCCGGCAGAGCCGGTCTAAAAGCCGGGCCAATTGAAAAAACGCCAATGACCGGGCATCGTCCTTTTCATAAAGCCAACTCTTGAAAAAGACGTCCCCGTCCGGAAACATGACCGCGTCCCGCTGGATGCCCTTGGCCCCGAAAGCCTTGTCGATTTTCTTGCGCAATCTGACCTGCTCCTCGGCCCGGCTCAGGTCGGATTGAGAAATCTCGCCGAGCAAGCCGCGGAGCTCGTTCCTCAACTCCCGGACCGGGTCAAGTCCCGGGTTTTTGCCGCCAATCCCGGGCAGACAGTCCTCAATCTCGATTATGGCTTGAGCAATCCGCGCTTGCGTCTCCGCCTCGTCAAAAACCACCGATGTGCCGAAAAGCTCAACTTGTAGGTTGGCGGCGATGTCACACTCCAGCATCTTCTCCCGCCGGGCCTCGCCCGGCGTCTGATAGGCCACGTGGCAACTCTTCTCCTCGCCCATGAGGCTCAGGAGCCGGCTTTGCCAGTTCTCCGGCGTTAGAGGCTGGTTTACAAACTCAAACAAAGGCCGGAACAAAGCAAGCTCCGGCTTAAGATGATCCTTGCGCCGAGCCCTGGCCTTGGGTCGCTTCATGCCTAAACCACTTTATCAAATATCGCTGAAATTGTCAAATATTTGATTTATTTTTCATATAGTAAACGGGTTTTATATTATATCCATTTTTACATGGAGGCTAATGGAAAGGCCCGGCTTGGCTGAGCCGGGCCTTGATTGATTTTTCTCGGTCAGGCCCTGGCCTGGGAGATCAGGCCCAGGTCCGCCGGTTCTAGAAGCTGGCGAACGACTTGGTCCAATCGGGCAGTTCCGGGGCTTTACCGGCCTGGAGCATTTCCCTCCATTTTTCATCGGTCAGCCGGTCGGACATGGGCTGCTTGAACTCGTAGTAGGAATAGACCGGTCCTGCGCCGACCAGGATATGCCCTTCCGGCAGCTTGTAGGCCACGAGCATGAGCCGGATGTATCCGGTGCCTTCCTCCAGGACCGAGCTGGTGTTCTGGTCGGTATGCACGTCAGCGACCAGCGTGGTCTTTTGGGTGGACTCTCCCGCGCCGGTGACAATGGCGTTGATGTTTTCGGCAAAGTCCTTGATGAAGTCGTAATCGCCCTGCTCGAGCTTCTGGTTGGCGAGTTCTTTTTCCGAGATCGCAAGCAGCCGGGCCAGCACCGAGTCCAGGGCCGACAGCCGCGACTTGCTTTCCTCATCCAGCACCTTCATCTCGTCCAGACCCTTGACGGTCATGCGGTTGAGCGCGAGCAGCCGGGCGTAGAATTCCGGCACCGGCTCCACGTACCCGACCACCGGCAGTTCGGGCGGACGCGGCTGCGCGCTTTCCGCGGTGATGGTCATGGTGTAGCTCTGCTTGACGTAGAGGATGGTGTCGTGCCGGAGCGCGGACCAACTGCCGAGCGCGGCGTTCAGTTGCTTGTCCTTCCAGGCGTCGGTGGTCATGAAGGTCGGCCAGCCCGCTCCGGGCTGTTCCGCGACCAGGGACTTGAGCGCGTAAAGCCAGGACCAGTAGAGGTTCTGGTTCCAGTCCTTCTCGGGCACCGCGTCAAACTGCTGTTTGAGTTTGTCCAGCGCGGCCTGGTAGCCGTCGTACTTTGAATCGCCGGTCTGGTCGAGCACCGCAAGCGCGCGGGAGCTCCCGAGCACGGCCATCACGTCGAGTCCTCGGGGGAAAACGCGGATGCAGCCCACGTCCGGGATGCAGGCGGTGGTGAAGGCTTGCGGGCCAGTCAGGTTTTTCACGGTTGGCGCAACCATCTGTCCCAGAATGAACGAGTCCGGAACATAGCGCTGGCCCATGAAGCGGAAGCCCTGGGTCTTGGCCAATGTCCGCACCAACTGTTCCGGAGTCATCTCCCTCCCTTTTTCCAGGTCCAGGTTCACCCCTGATCGGCCCGTGCCCGAGTAAATCGCGGGTTTGCGGAGAGCGGCAATCTTGGCCTGGAATTTGAGGAAAGTGTCATCTGCGGCGAGCTGCGAAGGCTTGAAGCTTTGGCCGAAGACCGAGCTCAAAGCGTCGCGGTATTCGTAGATGGTGAGGTCGTCGGAGAAGCCGACGTAATAGGCTGAGACCGCGTAAATCCGGCGCCACTTGTCGAGCAGGGGCTGGCCGTTGATCTTCTGGTTTGCCGCGCTGCCGGCGATGGCCGCGGCCAGAATGGTCTGGGCCTTGGCTTCTTCCTTGCTGACCAGGGCGTCCTCAAACGGGCCGTTCTTGTCCGCGCCCTTGACCAGCATGGTCATACGGCCGTACCACATCATGGCCTTGAAATATCTTTTCAGCTCCTCGCTCTGGGTGTAATGCCCGCGCGGAACATACTGCGAATAGTCCTCCATGTAGGTGAAGATGGAATTGGCCGCGGCGTCCGCTTCCGGCGGGAAGCCGGCGTGCTTTGCAATGTGGTCCAGCTCCCATTCCACCTGTTTTTTGACCGGGCCGGGCACCGGCGCCTCGGGTTTCAGGAGCTTGAGCGCGACCGTGAAATAGGCCAGTCCCTTCCGGTATGCGGCTTTGGTGGACGCGGGTGCGGTCTTGTGTCTTTGCAGGAATTCGGCCTGCATGGTCTCGCTGATCTTGATCAGGTCGGGGTAAAATTCCTTTTGTTCGATGTGCTTGAGCGTTTCGTCGAACTGGATGTGGTAGAGGTGGAGCAGGGAATCGCTGGTGACGAAGACCGGGACGTCCATTTTCTTGATGTTCTTGTAGGCCTCGACCACGTCGTCATTGTTGCCCCAGTTGAGGGTCACGAACCCGTTCTTGAGCAAAAGCTCCTGGCCGATTTTCCGGCCCATATGCAATGAGACCTTGGAAAAATTCTGGACGTCGCCCGGGTTGAGCGGCAGCGAGTAAGAGGGCACGCCCGGGCTGAGCTGGTACTTGACCGGATCGTAATACGCCCCGAACTGCGCGGCCAGGCCCGAGGCGTCCTTCACCGGCAATAGCGGGATCGGCGCGTCCTGGGCCCTTACGCTGCAAGCGCCAAGGTTGAGGGTGAAGACAATGGACAGGATCCCCGAAAAAAAATTCCTAAGCATCTCGCTCCTCCTTAAGCCCGCCTCAATGCCTCATCGTATCATAAAAGACAAAGCCTTGGCCAAAAGGTTCCCCCAAGGTAAAAAGGATTCCCGCCATTGCGCATTTGCAAGCGAGTTTTTATGTCTTAGAATGTTGACTGGTGCTGAGCCGGGCGGGTAATCGGTCTGCGGCAAAGGAGGACGGCTATGGCCCGGGCTTTGATGTTGGGCTTCGCGCTTATTCTGGTCTTTGCGCTTGGTTGCAGCCGGAGCGTGACTTACAGCGAGGCACAGAAAACGGACGGCTTTTGCAGCGCTCCGGTCGAGACCAGCCTGGGCAAGATCAAAGGCGTGCTTGACCAGAGCGGCCGGAACTGCTCCTGGCACGGCATCCCCTATGCGGCTCCCCCGGTGGAGGAATTGCGCTGGAGAGCTCCGCAGCCGGCGCAACCGTGGGAAGGGGTTCGCGACGGTTCGCTCTGGGGCCACCGCTGCATGCAGTGGGACACCTTCACCTTGAATTTTTTCAACGCCGACCCTTCCGGGGACATGAGCGAGGACTGCCTCTATCTGAATGTTTGGCGTCCGAAAAAAGAGGGCGAGTTCCCGGTCATGTTTTTCATCCACGGAGGCGGTTACGGCATGGGCACCGGCAACACCCCGACCTATTGGGGTGACCGTATGGCCGGGGCTTTGGACGTGGTGGTGGTCACCATCAACTACCGGCTGGGGTATCTCGGGTACCTGGCCCTGCCCGCGCTTTCGCGCGAAGACCCGGACCAGAGCACGGGCAATTACGGCACGCTGGACCAGATCGCGGCGCTCAAGTGGGTCAAGACCAACATCCAAGCCTTTGGCGGCGACCCGGACAACGTCACGATTTTCGGCCAGTCCGCGGGCGGCTGGAGCGTGTGCACCTTGATTGCTTCCCCGCTGGCGCTGGGACTGTTTGAGCGAGCGATCATGGAGAGCGGCGGCTGCGGCCAGAGCCAAAGCCTTGCCCGCGGATTCCAGACCGGGAAAACCTTCGCGGAAAAATTCAACTGCAAGCCGGAAGATTTGTCATGCCTTCGCAAAACGCCGGCCACGCGGATTGTGAAGTCGTCGCCATACCCCACTTTCACCACTTTCACCTACGGCCCGCACGAGGACATGCACGTCTTGAGCGCAACCCCGCTGGTGATGATCCAAAACGGCTATTTCAACCAGGTCCCGGTCATTTTCGGCGTCAACCGGGACGAGATGACGCCCAACGTCCTTTCCACTTATCGCAAATACCGGAAGACTCCTCCGGAGCAATATGAGGACATGGTCACAAAAGTTTTGGGGATGCCGTCGCCGGAGGTCAAGGCTGCTGTGGCCAAATATCCGCTGGGGGTTTATCAGGACCAGCCGATCAATGCGCTGGCCAAAATGGTCACTGATTTTGCTTTTAACTGTCCCACCATGGCCGGGCTGAGCGCGATTTCCGGTCAGGAGATTAATGCATACCGCTACCGGTTCGACTACAGCAATTTCCGGATGTACGCCAAGCCGCAGATCGCCGGCCACGGCATGGAGCTGCCCTTTGTCTTCAACAGCTTTGACCGGATGATCTTCAGCGTCTTCTTCAACCGCAAACAGGCCCGGGCCGCGGAGCCTTTGTCCAAAGCCATGCAGGCCTATTGGACCAATTTCGCCAAAACCGGAAACCCAAATAGCGAAGGCTTGTTCCCCTGGCCGCAGTTCAGCGCCGCCCTCCAGGAAACCCAGGTGCTAAACGCCACGGTCGGCACCATGCAGGAGGACGTGACGGGCAGGTGTCAGTATTGGAAAGATCACCCCACGCACTTGAACTGGTAGCAAAGGGGTCAGGTCTATAGCAAAGGGGTCAGGTCTATACTTTAAACATAAGACTTGACAGGCTTGCCTGATTCCGGCAGACTTTACGCATGGCTCGGCCGTGGCGGATTCAATATGCAGACGCGGTATATCACGTGACCTCTCGCGGCAACAACAAGAGCGACATTTTTGGAGGCGAAAGCGACCGCGTGGATTTTATCGACCTTTTGGGAAAAAGCTCCGATCGTTTTGCCGTGGAAATATTCGCGTTCTGCCTGATGGACAACCACTATCACCTCTTCCTGCGCACACCCAAGGCCAACCTCGCTGCGACCATGCACTGGCTGAACGCGACCTATTCGTCTCATTTCCTTCGCCGGCACAAGCGTTCGGGACATTTTTTGCAGGGCCGCTACAAGTCCGCGCTGGTTACGAGCGAGGAACACTGGCACAACCTCAGTTTCTATATTCACCTGAACCCGGTGCGCGCCGGGCTGGTGCGCGACCCGTCTGAATATGAGTGGTCGAGTTTCAATGACTACACCCGGGGCAAGGCGCGGTTCCCCTGGCTGAATCGCGACGAAGTGCTTTCGCAGTTCGGCGGGCGCGGCGTGATCGGAAGGAAAAGATACCAAAGGGAATGCAAGGCATTGATCGGGTCCAACGATCAGGCGTGGGAGCCGATGAGGAAAGCGGTCTTCATCGGTCTGCATGAGGAGTGGGCGAAGCTGGTTGAAAAATACAAGCCCGGGGGAGATTTAAGATATGTGTCCGGATATCGGAAGCTTGCCCGCGCGGAGTTGAATCCGGAGCACGAACTTGCGAAAGTCGCAAGGATTTTCCGGGCACAGCCTGAGGACTTGAAGGGAAGACGCCGCAACTTCCCCGCCAAGTTGGCGGCCTATCATCATCTGGTTGAGAATTGCGGGGCGAGTATAATCCAAACCGGCAAAATTCTGAATGTCAGCCCAATGGCGGTTTCTCTGGGAATGAAACGGCTGAAGGCAAAAGTTCGGAATGATCGCAGCCTCGCAGAAAAAATCTCGCGCCTCAGCCGGTAAACCCGAAACCAGCATTCCCAACCTCAAGATCAAATCGTTCCTGCAAATTTCCTGTTCCCGCTAAGTTTAAAGTATAGACCTGACCCCTTCGGGAATTCGTTCCTGCAAATTTCCTGTTCCCGCTAAGTTTAAAGTATAGACCTGACCCCTTCGGGAATTGCCGGAAAAGGTTTTTTGAGTAGAATGAATCAGCTATGCCTGAATTCTCGAAGGGCGCAAACAGGGTGTGGTTCCTGGTCCTGCTTATGCTGTCGGCGCACGCGGGACTGGCGCTGAGCAGTTCCCGGATGCAGTCACTGACCGCGGACGAGCCCCTGCACCTGTCCCGCGCCGCGGGGCTGGCCATTTTTCACGACAGCTCCTTTGCCGTGGCCCACCCGGCCATGATTAATTTCCTTGACGGACTGCCGCTCCTCACCTTCCGGGACTTAAAGCTTCCCGACAGGAAGCTGATCGAATCCTCGCGGGCCATGGACTCCTCCGACCGCCGCAACGTCCTGGCGAAAATCCTGTTCGAGAAGCTGAACCCCGACGCCCGGACCATCTTTGAGCGCGCGCGTCTGGTCTCCCTGGCGATCTCGCTGTTCTGCGGGCTGTTTGTTTTCCTCTGGGCGCGCAAACTGCACGGCGCTTACGCGGGACTGTTCGCGCTTTTCCTCTATAGCTTCGACCCCAACATCCTGGCCAGCGCCCGGCTCGTGACCAATGACGCGGGCGCCGCGCTCTTCATCTGTCTCGCGCTCTATTTCCTGTGGCGCTTGTGGGAAAAGCCCTCCGCGGCGGCGCTTGCGCTGGCCGCGCTTTCGCTCGGCCTGGCCGAATCCGGCAAATTCTCGGCCATCCTGCTCTACCCGTTCTATATTGCGGTCTGGCTGGCGGGGTTCTGGCGGCTGCGGGCGGAAAAGGGGCTCAAGTGGTGGAGCCTGAAGCCGCCGGCGTTTTACCTGAGCCTCTGGGCACTGCTCATCATTTTCCTGGGCTCGCTCTTTGTGATCTGGGCCGGGTACGGGTTTGAGACCTTCCAGACCTGGAATTTCAAGCCCATTGCGGCCTCGCTGGCCAACAGCCCCCTGCTCACTTCCAGGATCAAATACCGCGTGATCGAACTTTTGGGTGCGGTCCCGCTCCCGCCCCGGACCTTTTATTATGGTCTCAGCCGCACTTTGGTGCTGAGCGAGCAGCACGAGAACGCCCTCTATTTCATGGGCCGGACCAGCGAGAAAGGATGGTGGTACTACTACCCGGTCTTGTTCCTGATCAAGACCCCGCTGCCGCTGTTGGCCCTGCTCGCAATCCGGGCCGCGAGGCGCAGGCAAATCGCGGCCACCGGTCTCATCTCCAGGCTCGTGCTCGTGCTCGCGCCGGTCTGGTTCCTGGTTTTTTTCATGTTGCTCAACCGGAAGGAGATCGGCATCCGCCACCTTTTGATGATCTACCCGCTGATCTTTGTCCTGGTCTCGGGACTGGCAACCGACGCCGCGCTGAAGAAACGGAGCCGGCAAATCCTGCTCGCTATTTTGTTCGCCTGGTTTGCGCTGAGCTCGACCCTTTCCTGGCCCGACTACCTGACCTATTTCAACGAAGCGGTGCTGGGCCGTCGGTTCGGGCTCAAGATTTCAGTGGTGGGCGAGGACTGGGGACAGGGGGCCGCGGCCCTGGCGCGGGCGCAGGAGAAGCACAACTGGAAACCTCTTTATTACCAGCCGTACGTTTTGATCGGCCCGGATTCCTGGGGACTGGAATACCAGCCGCTGGACTGCGAAGCCAAAAAGCCGGGGTATTACGCGATCCATCTCACTCAACTCAAGCGGCCGGTGAGGAATCCCGAACTGATCAAATGCGTGGAATGGCTTGGACGTTACCGTCCCAGCTCGGACGTCGGACGGACGATCTACGTCTGGAAAATGCCCGAGGCTACCGCGTATCCTTTAGACGCTCCAGGCCGATAACCCAGGACCTGACCTCGCCGTCCTCCGGCATGGTCGCGTCAAGCGGGACCAGCACGTAATTGTATTCAAACCGGAGCGCGATTTTTCCCAGCTCGGACTCGACTTTTTCGCGCCGGGCCTTCAGTTCCGCGTATCGCGCCTGCGTCTTTGGCCGGGTGGACAGGTCGTGTTCGGCCTTGCCCAACTCTTTATTCAGCCCTTCAAGCTCGTCCTGCAACTTCCGAAGCTCATGCTCTCCGGACCCGGCGCCGGCACGGTCCGGCTGATAAGTGACCGCAATCTGTCCCAGGTACTTCCCGCCCGAGCCCGCGCCCGCCAGCAACGTCCCGCCAACTATCTCCGGCTTCCAAAAATACTGCGCGTCTCCGCTCACCACCGCTATGTCCATCCCCGGCAATTCCGCCGCAAGCCTCCGGCAGTCCTCGGCCGGAAGGTCCAGCAGCCCGATCACAAGGTCCGCCTTGTCATGGTTTCTTAACTCTTCGATCATTTCTTGCGCAATCGCGCGGGGTTCGCGCGCTTCCACGCCCGCGGGAATTTGAGAGCCGGCCCGGCTCACTCCGAAGACGCCGAACTTGACCCCGGCGACCGTTGCTATCCTTTTGGTCTCAAAAAGCGGCTGACCGGTTGCCTGGTCAAACAGGTTGGAGGAGATGAGGTTGAGGCCGTTGTATTGCTTGACCGCGTCCGGAAGCCGCTCAAGGAAATCTCGTCCGCCTCGAAAATCAACCGCGGCTATGTTTTGCGCATCGACCTTCAGTCTGGCCGCGGCTTTGGCCAGGACCAGGGCGGCCTCTTTTTCGTAGTCCGTGGCTCCGGGAGCTGGAACCGCGGAGCCGTGACTGATCCGCTGCCGGAAGAAGTCCGCTCCAGCCGAGACTTGCAACACCGGCTCCTGCACCTGCGCCAGCCGCCCAATGTATTTGGCGCGCCGGGATATCCCGCCCATGGGCCGGTTGGGGCAGCCGCAGAGCCCGGTTTCGCCCTGGAGGTCGTTGGTGAAGAACAGGTAGATTTTTTTCGGCTTGGCCTCGGTCTCAACGCTCTTGGGCTTGCACCCCGCAAGCAGGGCCGCGGCAAGCAGCGCCGCGCTGATTGTCCTTCTCATCTCTGCCCTCCCAGTTTGCTATCGCTTGGGCCAGTGCTTTCTCCATGCCGCGGCTGACCGGGAAAAAAGCAACCCCGGCGCGGTCCCTTCCCTCAATTTTGGATACCACCCGCTCAAGTTCGGTTTCCGGCAGCGGGCCCGAACCTTTGAAATCTTTGGCCATGAACTTGATCACCGGCTCAAGGCCCGGGAGCGCGGCGATGAAATTCCCGGCTGCGAGCGACGCGGCATTTTCGAGTTCCGGCCCGGAAAGGCCCAACTCATCCCCCATCTGCCGGTGATAGAGCATGAGCGAATAGAAATCGTATTTCCTTTGGCCGGCCATTTTCAGGTCCTGGCTGAACCAGGCCAGGCCCTTGTCCGGCTTCAAGCCGGTCTCATAGTAAAAATTGAACCCGAACTTGATCGCGGGGTTTTGCGAGCGGACACTTTGCCGGAGCCGGTCCGCAAGGTCCAGGAGCTTCTTTGCTTTCCATTCCTGCCACGCCTGAAATTCCGCGCTGTAATTGCCCACATGAGCCTTGCCCTCAATGAGCTTTACCTCCTGGAACAACCCGTCCGGGGAAAGGCGCTTGCCGAGTTCCTTTTGGTAAAGCAGGACTGCGGCGGCGCTGAAATCCTCATTATGCCTCATGATCAAGTCGTCCTGGACCAGCACCCCGTCGATCGGGTATGCGGCCAGGTCCCGGTAAATCGCGATCAGGCGCGCCTGGACTTCAGGATGGAATATGGACAGGCCCTTGGATGCCTTGTAGCTTTTGGTCTCGAAATCATAGGCGAGGCCGTGGAGGTCAAAGCGGTCTTCAATTCCGTAGTCGGCGTAGCGGCTGTTGACCCAGGCGAAAAAAAGAAGCCCGGCCTTGTGCGCCTCGTCCGCGGCTGTTTCCAGGATGTCGCAGACCATCGGCGCGGAGCCGGTCCGGAAATAAAAGCCGCTCTCCCGGCCGGGAACGCACAAACCGTGAAAGCCGTCCCCCGGATTCTGGAACAGCCGCAGGATCACGGTGTTGAACCCCGCGGCTTTTAGTCCCCGGAAAAAAACGGCGAGCTGCTCGCGGGTCTGGCAATCGAGTTGCTGCACCTGCGCGGCGATGATTTTGCCGGGCCTTTCGGGACCGGGCTGTGAATTTTTCTTGGATTGATTTTGCGCGCTTCCCGCCGCGGCCAGGAAGAATGCGAGCAGGAGCGGACTTTTTTTCATCTCAGACCATTGCCTGGGCGAGCAGGCTGATCAAGTCCTGGACCTTGACTCCCTGCTCCCGGCCGGTGCGCGTGAACATGCGCTCGCACATGGGGCAGGAGGTGGCCAGGATTTCGCCCTGGAGCGAATTGAACTGGTCCAGCTTGCTCCGCGACACGCTCCGGGCGATGCCCGGGTGGGCCAGGGGAAGACCGCCTCCGCCTCCGCAGCATTCCGCCCGCTCCCGGCTTTCGTTGAATTCCGCGAAGCCGTTGGCCGCGACCGCGGACAGGATTTTGCGCGGCTGCTCGTAAACCCCCAGGTACCTCCCCAGGTGGCAGGGGTCGTGGTACACGACCTTTTTGAAAATCCTGTTCCGCAAAGTCAACTCCCCGATCCTGGGCGCGAGGTATTCGCTGACGTGGATGACTTGTCCGATCTCGGCCAGCCCCGTCTTTTGGTAGAAGGCTTTGAGGAAATACGCGCAGGTGGGGCAGGGCGCGATGATGGTCTGGTACCCGCTGATTTTTTCGGCCAGCCACCTCTGGTGGTCCTCAAAGACGCGGTGGTGCCCGGTCGCGAAGAGCGGGTACCCGCAGCAGAGGTGGTCCCCGCTGAACAACTCGTAGTCCAGCCCGGTCTTGTCCAGCACCTTGATCAAGTCCTTGATGGTCTCCGGGAAATAGTGGGTCATGGTGCAGCCGGCAAAGACCATGACCGGCCTTTGCTCCAGGCGACTGCCCAGCGCAATCTCCTTGAGCTTCTGGCTCAGGTTCTGGCCGTAGGGGTTGCCGAACCTGCTCCAGAGCTGTCCGAATTCCAGCACCCGTTTGGCCGCAAGCCCCTTGTCCACCGCGTATGCCCGGGCCGCCTCGAACGCGCCGATCACCTCAATCTGGTGTTCGCAGTAGGTCCGGCTCAGGATGCAGCCCGAGCACTGGTACATGAGTTCCGCGACCTCCGAGTTGAATTCCAGGGCCCCGGCAGCCGCGAGCTTGAGGATGGTCATCTTGCCGGTGGGGGTGGATGCCTCGGAGCAGGTCACCCTGGCCACCGGACAGGCGAACCGGCACATCTTGGGGCAGTAGCTGCAATACTCTATTTCGCGCTCATATTTTTTGAACCGCTCATCCATGTCTCTTCTCCGTTACGCAGATTTGCGGGATCATTCGCTTTCCCCCAGCCCGAGCTTGCCCGGGTTGAACACCGATTGCGGGTCAATTTCCTTCTTGATCCGGTCCAGAATTTCGTGCCCAACGCCCAGCTCCTGCTTCAACCACTTCGCCCGCCAGAGCCCGATCCCGTGATGATGACTGATGGACGCTCCGGTTTCCAGGCAGGCGCCCATGACCGTCTCCCAGACCCGCGCGTGTTTTTCGCGGAGCTTTTCCTGGTCCGCAACGGGGTCGTTTACCAGGAAGCTGAAATAGACGCAGACCCCGTCTCTCCAGGCGTGCGAGAAATGGGCCATGATCAGTCCCTGCCCCGCGGCCGCGGCCATGATTTTTTCGTGGAGCGCGAGCGCGTCCCTCCAGACCACGGAGAGCTCAATGGTGTCCAGCAGGTTTCCGGCCTGGGCCAGGATTTTGCTCTGGTTATAAGACACCGCGTACCTGTGCGCCAGCCATTTCCTGCCCGGGTCCTCGCCCAAGTCCCTGCCGGTCATCTCCTGAATGAGCTTGAAGCCAAGCGAGGCCTTGAGTTCGGTCATTTGCTTGTTCGCGCCCCCGTAGCCTGCCACCAAAAGGCATCCGCTGTCCGGCCCGGAAAGCTTGTGCTTGTTGAACGCGGTGTCAATGGGATCGTAAAGCCGCAGCACCGCGGGAGTCAATTCTTTCTGCACCAGCGCGCGCATGGCCTCGATCCCGGCGCCGGTCTTGGCAAAGGCAAACCCGCGGTAGATTTGCGTTGCGGGCAGCGGGCTGATCGCCAGGGTCGCTGCGGTGATGATCCCGAGCGTGCCCTCGGCCCCGATGAGCACCTGGTCCAGGTCCGGCCCGGTGGCGGAGCGGGGAACGGCCCGGGTGTGGAATACCGACCCGTCGGGAAGCACGCCTTCGAGCGAGAGCGCCAGGTCTTCGATCTTTCCGTACTTGGCCGAGTTCTGGCCCGCGGACCGGGTCGAGAGCCAGCCACCCACGGTGGAGCAATAGATCGAGCTCGGGAAATGCCCGAGCGTGAACCCCTGTCGGTTGAGCTCGCGCTCAAGGTCTTCGCCGATGATCCCGGCCTCGGCCTCGCAGGTCAGGCTGACAGGGTTCACGGCCCTGAGCTTGTTCATTTTTTTGAGGTCGATGATCACCCCGCCTTTGACCGGGATCACCCCGCCCAGCACGCCCGAGCCCGCGCCATAGGGGATCACCGGGATGTTTTTCTCCTTCAGCTTCCGGACAACTTTGGCGACTTCCTCCGTGCTCTCCGGCAGGCAGACCGCGGCCGGCAGGTTTGAAATTTTGCCCTGACGCAAGTCCAGAAAACCGGGCATGAAAATGTCGCGGCTGTAGATCACCAGCGAAGTATGGTCCAGCTTCACCCGGTCCTTCCCGAACAGGTGGACCAGCAAATTGATCGCCTCGCCTATTTGATGACTGTCCATTTTATTTTTTTCGGGGCGCAGACACTCTTGTCTGCGCGGGGTCAGGCCTTAACGCCGAAGCTCGAACTGCGAAGTCAAGGCCTGACCCCCGAGCCCGAGTTTCCCCGGGTTCATTATGCCCTGCGGGTCAATCGCCCTTTTGATTGCCTTGAGCAGAGGGCTTGCGCCGCCTTGTTCGGCCTCCAGCCACTTGGCCTTGAGCATGCCGATGCCGTGGTGGTGGCTCAATGACCCGCCGGCTTTCATGCACGCATCGAGCGCGTCGTTCCAGACCGCGTCGTAAGTCTTGAGCCGGTCCTCCAACGTCCGGCCGCTCGACGCGATGCTCCAATAAATCGAGCAGCCCTGCGGATACGCATGCGAGAAATGGGCCATGACCAGCGCGTGCTTGCTGATCGCGGCCCGCATCGAGTAATACAGATTCTCCAGGTTGTCCCAGACCGCGGCAACCTCAATGGTGTCCACGAAAAAGCCCAGGTCAAAAACCTTGGACATGGCGTAGCTCACCCGGTACCGGTGCTTCCACCAATTCCGCGCCGGCCATTCCCCCAAATCCGTGCCCCCGGACTTGAGGCAAATCTCCTTGGCCTGGGCATGCTCCAGCGCCACGATTTCCGGCTCGCCTTCAAAGACCAGGATCATCTTGGACGCCTTGGCCCGGCTTTGCAGGAACCGGTTGGGAATGCCGGGCGTGAAGATCAGGGGAAGCGCCTTTCTTGCGAAATGGATCAGCGGCCGGTTGGACGAGAAACCCGCGCTCTTGGGCTTGGACTTTTCCTCCAAGGCGCCCTTGCTCGAAAAATAGGTGTCAACCGGGTCGTAAAGACGGATGACCGCGGGTTTTAGCTCGGACTGGAGCATAAGCCGGATCGATTCCAATCCCTGGTGCAGGTCCGGGAACATGAACCCCTGGAACTCGCGCGCCCGGGGATATTCCCAGAGCCTGACCGTGGCTGCGGTGATGATCCCGAGCGTGCCCTCGGACCCGATGAAGATGTGGTTCAGGCTCGGCCCGGTGGAACTCCTCGGCACCGTGCGCGTGCGAAGCAATCTTCCGTCCGGGAGCACGACCTCCACCGAGCTCACCATGTCTTCGATCTTGCCGTATCGTGAGGAAAGCTGTCCCGCGCTCCGGGTGGCGACCCAGCCGCCGAAAGATGAGCAGTAGATGGAGCTGGGGAAATGGCCGAGGGTGTAGCCTTGGCGGTTGAGTTCGCGTTCAAGAATTTCGCCGATGGCACCGGCTTCGATCTCGGCCAGGAGCGAGACCTTGTCAATGCTCCGGATGCGGTCCATTTTTTTGAGGTCTATGGTGATCCCGCCTTGGAGCGCAATAGTGCCTCCGCACACCCCGCTCGCCGCGCCCAACGGGATAACGGGAATGTTTTTGGAAGCCGCAAAAGCCACAATCTTTTGGACCTCTTCCACCGTCTTCGGCCAGACCACAACCCGGGGCGGACTCGGAAGCCTGCCCGACTGCATCTCTATGGTCTTCCTCGGCCAGACGTCCCGGGAATAACTCGCCAACTGAACCGCGTCGCGCGAAAGGTTTCCCTCCCCAACGATCCCGGCCAAATCCTCCCAAACCTCGCAGCCAACCGGCCTGTAATCCATCCCTGACATCAGCCAAGATTATAGCATAGCCTTTTGCCAGGGCGAGAAAGTAAAAGGCGCGAATCATTTCTCACCACAGAGTCATCATGTATAAAAAAGATGTCGGTGTCCTCGCCGAGCGTGATTCGGTAGAATCAGCTCATTTAAATTTTTAAAGGAGGACACCGACAATGGAGACTGTATCTGAAAAAGGGGCGGTTTGCAAGCACGTATTTTGCGGGATTGACTTGCACGACCGGAGCATGCTGGCGGCGATCTCGGAGGACCGAGCGCAACGCGAGGGGTCAGGTCTATACTTCAACGCGAGGGGTCAGGTCTATACTTTAAACTTAAGGAATTTCAACGTCCGGGGTCAGTTCTTCACGGTTCGGCAAGCTCCCTTCGGGCCCGAGCCTCAGGGCCGAGGGCACCGCAGGCGCTAAACGCTAAACGCCAAACGAGGAACCCTCCTTCGTCCCGCCTTAAAGCGGGACTACGGAGGGCAGGCGAGGAACAATAAACGATAAACTCTGAACGCTTCAGACCCATGTGATTTACCTTTTCGCACCTTCGGAAACTGCCGAAAACTGCCTGCAATCCCGCCTCGTCCCGCCTTAGAGCGGGACTCCGCGGGACTTCCGCCTTCGTCCCTCCAATGAGCGGGACTACTGCGGACAGGCGCTACGCTCGGCCTCAGACCCTTATATTTCCTGACCCTTGTTATTTGGCGATTTTGTTCAACCTGATTAAACAAAAATCCGGCGTAAAAACTTGATAAATAAAGCCAATTAATTCTGTTTAACCGGATTGAAATTCGGTCAACTTGCGCGAAAACGGAGATTCCCTTTCAACTTCAATTCTGTGCGAGCGATTTCAATCGCGATTCTCGTGAACATTTTTTGCTATTAATAGAGGCATGGAGAGTGTGCGGAGCCGGATTTTATCCGGGCCTGCGCCATACCGTCCGACGGCCAGATTGATCTGTCCGACCCCGGCCTGAAAAACCGGAGTTCCACGGA
>Ga0315294_10000283_pt1 | contig 54524 bp, 49 predicted proteins | sample YL17G13_40_MG_FD_203626 | JGI IMG/M metagenome (GOLD analysis project Ga0315294, IMG submission 203626) | Sediment microbial communities from Yellowstone Lake, YNP, Wyoming, USA - YL17G13_40 | ecosystem: Environmental > Aquatic > Freshwater > Lake > Sediment | place: USA: Wyoming | collected... | reverse complement strand
CAGTGGTGGCTGTGGGCGTCGATGCCCACAAAGCTCGATACGCCTTGAGTACTTTCCATGACGGGCCTCCTTTTTTGGGTTTTTTCCTATTTTACAGGAGCGCCCGTCTTTCATACTATCAGAGCTCAACAATCAACAAAGTTAAATTGGGGATGACCGCCTATTTTCGAAAATTGGCGGCTTTCCCTTTTTGATAATTTGCGCATTGACCCGGTTGTCTCCTATACTGGCTTTCGGGAGGGGATAACCATGACCTTAAATAAGGAATTGCTGGCGCCATGCGGTTTATATTGCGGGGTTTGCGGGATTCAGGCCGCGTACCGCGAGGATAACCAGAGGCTGAAGGAAAAATTGGCCGGGGTTTACGGGATGAAGCCGGAGGACATTAAGTGCCGGGGCTGCATGTCCGACCTGGTCTTCAAATACTGCCAGGTCTGCCCGATCCGGAAATGCGCGCAAGCGAAGAATTTTCAGGGATGCTTCCAGTGCGCCGAATTCCCCTGCCAGCATGTCAACAATTTCCCTTTCCCGGCCGGCAAGCAGGAAATCCTGGCCGCGGTCCCGGAATGGAAAAAACTGGGCACCGACAAATGGGTGGAGTCCCAGGAAAAGAAATACCTCTGCCCGAAATGTCACGCCCGAACCTTCCGCGGGGCCAAACGCTGCCCCAAGTGCAAGGAGCCGTTGGGGTCAAACCTTAACATTTAACATTATCAACGGCGCCACAGTGATCGTGGCCTGGGCACGACAGCTCCGCAGAGGCGCAGCGCAATTGAATGCTGAATGATGAATGCTGAATGATGAATTACGTTTTGGATTTCCACCAGCTTTGTCGATTTTGGGGGTCCGGTCATTTTGGAGGTTGGGAGGATTCGGCCTGGCCAGGTGCGGTCCGGTGAAGATGGGCTCCTGCCTCTGCTGCGAGGGACTCGCTGTGTTGACCAGGCCTGGCCTCATTGCAACTTTTCGCGACGCGGAATTGGATTGGTTTCCGCCGGACCTTGACTACGAAACTCTGAACGCCGGGGCGCAGCCCGCTGCGCCCCTACGGGTTCGGATTGGCTGGAGCAGCCCGTTGCGCCCCCACAAACTTTGCCGCTGAATTTTTTGACGTCATCCGTGCGTCCCGAATTCGGCCCGCGCCGGCCGGGGGCCGGGGGAGTTGTACCAAGCCCGCTGAAATATCTGCTGGAATTGATCTCCCGCAAAAATACTTGCAAACCCTGCGGGGGCAATATAGAATATTCCGTGCATGCTTAACAGTGCGGTTTTAGTGCTGAACCGGAGCTGGATGCCGGTGCATATCACCACGGCCCGGCGCGCTTTCATCCTGCTCTATCAGGGTGTGGCCAAGGCCATCGACGAGCAGTTTGAGGTCTTCACCTTTGACGACTGGTCCGAGCTCCGTCCGCCCGCGGGCGAGCCTTTTGTGGGGCTGGTCAACGGCGCGCTGCGCATCCCCAAGGTGATCGTGCTCCAGAGCTACGACCGCATCCCCAAGCGCACGGTGCGCTTCAGCCGCAAGAACATCTACGCGCGCGACAAGCACACCTGTCAATACTGCGGGATCAAATCCCCGCCCAATGAGCTCAACATCGACCACATCATGCCCCGCAGCCGGGGCGGCAAGAGCACCTGGGACAACGTGGTCTGCAGCTGCCACGAGTGCAACCGGAAGAAGGGCGGACACTCCCCGGAAGAGGCGGGCATGAAGCTGATCGGGAAGCCGAAGAAGCCCCGCTGGACGCCCTACCTCGGCTTCCACCTCGACCACCGGATTTACAAGGAGTGGATTCCGTTCCTTAATTTCATTGACGCGGCTTACTGGAACGTCGAGCTGGAGGAGTAGCGTGCCGCGAAAGTGGCTGCTGCTCCTGTTGGCCGCGCTCGCCCTCACATATTCCTGCTCCCAACCCGACGACCAGGTGATCCGGGAACAACTCGCGCTGATGGAGCAGGAGTCTGAACGCGCGGACTGGCCGGCGGTGCTGAGCCACATCTCCAGGCATTACAAGGACTCGGACGAGAACAATTATTTCATGATCTCGCAGATGGTGAAAAACTACACCAAGGGCGTGGGGGAGTTGCAGGTTGAGATCGAGGTCCTGGGCGTGAAGATCGCCGAAAAAGAAGCTCGTTCGCAGATCAAGCTGGTGGTCAAGGGGAGCAAGGCGGGCAGCCTATATTATGTTGTGGGCACGGACCAGGCGCCGGAATATCCCGAGCTCTGGTGGGCCAAAGAGCGCGGGGACTGGAGGCTGATCCGGGTGGAAGGCATCGAGGGCGACCAGGAAAGCCCGTGGTAGGTGAAAATGAAAAGAGTAATAGGCCCAAAAAGTCCAAGGCTCTCAACCTAGATCCCGAGCATGACCGATTCTCAAAGTGCAATTCCAGTCCCGGGGCAGGCTGAAGACCAGCTCACCGCCAAGCTGGTCTGGCCGCTGCTCTTGAGCTTTTTCATCGGCGGAATCTTCTTCAAGCTCCTGTTCTGGAAAAAAGCCGAGCCCATGACTCTGGGCGACCTCTATTTTTACCAGGGCCTGGCCCAGGCGTTTCTTGCCCGCGACTGGGTGCATTTCTGGCATTTTCATTTCTATCCCGCCTACCCGGTGCTGATGGCGCTTTTTCACAAGCTCACGGCCGCGGACCTGGTGCGCTCGGGCCGCTGGCTGAATATCTTGTTTGACGGCTTGAGCGTGGTTCCGGTCTATCTCCTCGGCAAAGAAATTTTCAACAAGCGGGCCGGGATTTTTGCCGGCTTGTTCTGGTCGTTCTGCTGGCCGTATCACCGGCTCCACGGAGACCCGGAGCCGGTCTATGCCTTCTTTATCTTGGTGGCGCTTTGGCTTGTGCTTCAAAGCAGGATTTCCCGCAAGAATTATCTGGCCGCGGCCGCGCTTTGCGGGTTTGCCGCCCTGGTCAAAAGCGAGGCCGTATTTTTTATCGTTCTGCTCAGCCTGATCTATCTGGTCAGGAGCGGCGAGCGCATCCGGAGCAGGGCCGCCATGCTCGCCGCCGCGGCCATGGTTTACCTCGCGTTCACCTCCCCGATCTGGATCAAGTACTACCAGGCGACCGGCCGGTTCAACCCCAACCCCAAGTCCAAGACCCTGTTCTTCATCCACAACGCGACCAGGGAATACCAGCTTTTCCTCTACGGCCTGCGCGAGGACAAGAACGGGCTTTACACCAACGGCCAGAGGATATACATAGAGGGCGACAAGGGGGTCTTGAAAACCCCGGTTGCGCAATTCATAAGGGAAAACTCCGATTTCCTGATCAACGCCTATTTCCAAAACCTGAAACTGTCGTTCGGAAACTACCAGGCGGTCTTGTTGCTGAATATTTTTCCGGGAAGCTTCCTGCTCGTGTTCCTTTACCTGTTCCGGCGCAAGCGTGAATTCAATTTCAAGCTGGAAAGCTGGCTCTGGGTCTGGGGAGTGTCGTTCAACCTTGCGGTCTCGCTGTTCAGCACCTGGCAAAGGTTTTATTACCCCTATTTCCCGGTGCTGGTGCTGGTCTGCGGCAAAGGCCTGGACCGAATGATCTCCCTTTCGGAATACGGGCACCAAATACTTTTCCCCCAGTCCCCGCACCGGGCCATTCAAACGATCGTGAAGTGGTCGTTCCCGGCATTGTTCATATTGTGGTTCCTTTCCTCCAATCTCTATGACGTCACCCATTTCAAGCCCATGCAGCCGACAGCAAACAGCATGAAAATCAAAAGCGAACTGGCCAAAGACTATAAGGGCATGATCGGCCGCAATGCCACGATCATGTGCCGGGGCTTCCCGGAACCGTTCACCTATTTCCTGCAGCTGCCCTTCTGGAAGATGGTGATCATTCCCCTGGCGGAGCCGGAGGAAATCATCAAATACGCCCGGGAACAAAAAGCCGCGTTCATATTTATTGAGGGCGAGGATTTGGGAAGGAATCCGACCATTGAACCGTGGCTGTGGGGCGAGGTGAAGGATGGTTCGTTGGAATTAATCCGGAGCGTGCCCAGGGAATTGAGTAACGACTATTATCCTTTCGCGCTTTACGAATTTTTAGGCTCGGCTCCAAACCCGGGAGTGAATCCTCCCCGTTGAGTCCCGGCCGCGTCCGCTGATGAAAATTCCGGCCAAATCGGCTAGAATGGGTAAATGAAGATTCGGGTGCTGGGCTGCATGGGGGGAAGAATTCCCACCCAGGAACTTAGCGGTTTCCTGGTGGACGGGGAACTGGCCCTTGACGCGGGAAGCATCAGCGCCTCGCTGGATTTGCTCGGGCAATGCCAGGTGAAAAATCTCATCCTCACCCACCTCCACCTGGACCACCTTTACGGATTGGGTTTCCTGCTGGAAAACCGGCTGCTCTCCAACGTCTCTGAGCCGCTCAACGTTTTTGCCAGTAAAGAAGGCGCGGAAATCCTGCGGACTGATTTTCTTCGCGAGGAAATTGTTGGCGTGGCGGTATCGCGGAACCTGGACAAGTTGATGCGGCTCTCGGAGGTTGAAGCGGGCAAGGAATACCGGATCGGGAAATACCTGGTGGAGCCGGCGCCGGTGAACCACTATGCGGGCGGGATGGGATTCTTCGTCTCGGACGGCCAGAGCGAATTTCTTTACAGTTCCGACACCGGTCCCACTGATCGTATCTGGGAGAGGTTCAAGCAGAAGACCAACTGCGGGCTTTTGATTACGGAAGTGTCTTTTCCCAACAAGCTGGAGGAAGTCGCGCGCTTGAGCCGTCATTTCACTCCCGCGCTGCTCAAGATAGACCTGGAAAAGACCGGCGGCCAGGACCGAATCATCTACCTTTGTCATTTCAAGCCCGGTTACCTCGATCTGCTCTTCCAGGAATTGACCGAAATCACAAACTTTGACCTCCACCTGCTCCGGACCGGGATGGAGCTGGAAGTGGAGCGGTTTGTCCCGAAGGACCAGACCCCGGTGCGGGTGCGGAGCGAGCCGCCCTCGGGCAAGGTGCCGTCATTTGATTTCAGCAAAGACCTCTACGAACAGCGCCAGGCCATGGACCGGGAATTCGGAATAAGCTTCGAGCCTTCGGCGATCATTTTCGAAGAAGGCGACCCGGGCAATCACATGTTCATCATCCAGGAGGGCAGCGTGGAGGTTTTCCGGATGTTGCTGGGCAAGAAGAAATCGCTGTCGGTGCTGGGTCCGGGGGACGTTTTCGGCGAGATGAGCCTGATCTGCAACCATCCCAGGACCGCGACGGTCCGCGCGGTGACTCGCGTCCGGGCCTATACTTTTGACCGCGCGGCCTTTGAGCAACTGGTGCGCAAGAATTACGGGATTGCGCTCAAGATCATCCGGATGCTGGCGCAGAGGCTGCAGGAAGCGGACGTGCACATCGAGAACCTGCTCTACCCCGACAACGAGAGCAAGCTGCTCAATACCATTATCCGGGCGATTGCCGACGAGGGGATCAAGACCAAGGACGCGGTTTTGCTCCGGCTCACGCCCGAGCAGCTGGCGATCCGGACCGACTTGGCGATGGACGAGCTCAAGCGGCTGCTGGCCAAGATCATGCGCGCCGGCAACATCACTTTCAAGGACGGCCTTTTCCGGATACCCGACCCGGAGCTGCTCAAGAAATTCCTGGACTACCTGGAGACCAAGCAGAAATACGAGTCCGCGGACCCGGGCAAAGTGATCTGCTGATAAAAATCCCCGGAGGCTTACCTGCGGTATTTGGCGAGAATCCCGCGAATAATGCCGGTGGTGGAATATCCCCGGGCAAACGTGACGCGCTTGACTTTGCCGCCGCTCTTAAGCACCTCGCGGGCGCCCACGATCTGGCCGCGCTTCCAGTCCGCGCCCTTGACCAGCACCTCCGGCTTGAGTTCGCGGATCAGCCTTTCCGGGGTGTCTTCGTCAAACATCACCACGTAATCGACAGACCGGAACGCGCATAGAATCTCGGCGCGGTCATCCTCGGCCATGACCGGCCGGCCGACGCCCTTGATGCTCCGCACCGATTTGTCCGAGTTCATCCCGACCACCAGGATGTCCCCGAACGATTTGGCTTTGGCAAGGTAGCGGACGTGCCCGGGATGGACCAGATCAAAGCACCCGTTGGTAAACGCGACGGTTTTGCCCTGCCGGCGCCACGCCGGCCGCAGCTTTTTCAGCCCCGCCAAACTCACGACTTTGCCCGCCATTTCTCCAGCCTCGCTTTGGCTCATTTGAGCCCCGGACAACTATATTCTAGACTATAACCGCTCGGAGTGAAACAGGCTGATATTGCGAGAGCGGGCCTTGAGGGGTCAGACCTCAACAACGACGCCCGAACTTCGAAGTTGAGGTCTGACCCCAAGAATTTACCGGAAACTGGAGGTGGCGGAAAAATGAGCTCCCCAAAAAACGCGGCGGCCAAGGAAAAAAAACGGGATTTCCTGCCCAGGCTCGCCGACGAACTGAAAAAAAGGTTCGGCAAGGGCGAGGAGCCCAGGTTCTTTCGCGCGCCCGGCAGGGTTGACTGGCTCGGGTCCCACACTGACTACAACCAGGGATCGATCCTGGCGTCCACCGTTGACCGCGAGATCTGCGTGGCCGCGCGCCTGCGCAAAGACGGTCAATTGAACTTTTACGCCCTGAACCTGGAGCAGGAAGTCAAGACTTCCCTTGCCAAAAACGCTCCGGACCCGGCGCATGGGTTCGCCAACTATCCCAAGGGCGTTATCCATGAGGCGCTCGAGGCCGGCGTTCGGCTCCCGGGCCTGGACCTGGCGTTTTTCGGCGACATCCCGATCGGGGCCAACCTTTCCAGCTCCGCAGCCCTGGAAGCGGCCACGATGGAAGCCGTGCTCGGGCTCCTGGACCGGCCCATGACGCACTGGGAAAGGTCGTTCATCTGCTGGCGGGCCGAGAACCGGTTCGTGGGCATGCCCTGCGGCATCCTGGACCAGTTCACCATCATCAACTCCAAGAAGGACTGCGTGCTTTACCTTGACTGCGACCGCCTGGCCTCGGAGTTGATCCCGTTCACCTTTGACGCCTATTACCTGCTGGTAATCGACTCCGGGGTGGGCCGGCAACTGGTCAAGAGCGAATACTCCAGGCGCGTGCAGGAATGCCGCGCCGCTTTTGACGCTCTGCGAAAACTGGGTTACCAGGTCCGGAGCCTGAGCGAGCTCAAGCCCTGGCAGATCGCGGAGATCGAGCCGAAACTGGAGCCTCTTTTGTTCAAACGCGTCCGTCACGTGGTCACCGAGAATGAGCGGGTGAACGTTGCCAGGAACATCGTCGCCAGGCAGGACTTTGAGCACCTGGGCGGACTCTTCGAGCAGGGCTACGAATCTTCCGGCAAGGACTACGAAAATTCCGCCCCGGAACTGGACCTGCTCCACGACCTTCTGGCCAAGACCGAGGGCGTAATCGGGACCCGGATCGCCGGCGCCGGATGGGGAGGGTGCCTGGTCAGCCTGGTCAAAAAAGCGCCCTGGCAGGAAATCGAAGCAAAGGTCAAGGGGCCTTACCAGAAAAAAACCGGAAGAGAGCTCCGCTTCTTCCCGGTCGAGACCGGGGAAGAGCCGGGGGAGATCAGCGGCAGCTAATCGTTTATGGTTTGGGGGCTGGCCTCAGCATCCCTGCTAGCTAATCAGCGAAGAGGCCTGACCCCATCGGCGGTTGAGAATAGAGCGTTAGGCAGTTGAATAGTGAAGCTGTAGTCAGGCTCAAGATCAAAAAGGAGGGCAACTGAATGGAAACTTCGGATTTAATGGCAATCATAATTTCGGTCTTATCTTTTGCTTTGGCTATATTTTCATTATTTATTGCAGCCAGATACCGCAAAGAATTGGACTATTCTCAACAGATCGGGAATTATTCTAATATCTTTCGTGAGAATTTCTCGGATCGAAAATTTAGCTCTCCTACGAATGTTTATAGAAGATCATGTACTACTTTGAGAGAGGCGATGGCTGAGGTTGAACAATGCATTGAAGATACTGCGAAGGGAAAAGCTAACGAAAGTGAGGCGATTAAGAAATTTCAGGAGGCAAGTCTCGATAAGATAAATTGGCAAAATTCATTTGCGTACGAGCTCTCATTAGCGCTCGATTGCATTGGAATAATGGTGTTGGCGGGTGCGCTGCCTTTGAAATTGATACTCTCTGATGCGGCAAAAAATATTATAAAGAGTTGGTGCTATTCCTCCAAGCTCATAATGGATAAGATTGGATGCTTGCCGCTTCAAGGTACCGGGGCCACAAAAATATGCCTAGCAGGCTGTTGAAAAATTATCTCCCTCCCCCTGGGAGGGGGGAGGGTCGGGGAGAGGGTCGCTTCTTGGAATCGCAGTCGCAAGGGCCGCAGACCCGCGCCAATCAAGGCTCCGACCACCCTCTCCTTGTTTCTCTCCCCTCCGAGGGAGAGGAAACGATTTTGGGCCGACCGCGCCAAAATCGACTTTTTCAACACCCTGCTAGTGTGATGTCCCAGAGATAGATTCATAAAATTGCCAATCATTTCTTTATATTTTATCAGCAGTTACTATTTTAAGATATGTAAGTCAATTCCGGGACACGACACTAGAAAGGGTGCATGCACTATGGTTAGTTTGTATTACCATATTGTGGTATGACCAAAATAACCTTGCAGAGTATAGCCTTTTAGAGATTGTTAGGAATGATTTTGCGAGGCGCTTTCCAGAAATAAGCATTGCTGATTTAGAAAAGAAAATACGAGAACACAAAATGATCGCTAGCTTCGTCCATCCATCTACAAGAAAATGCGTAAAGGAGATAGTGGCTAGGGCGTGGTGGTGATGTGATGATGGGGTCATGATGATGGGGTCAGACCTGAATGGCGCTAATTTAAGGTTTGAGCCTGATAGCCAAGCGCTTATGGTCATCAACCAAATAATTTGATCGGGAGTTCGGGTTTCGATAGCCCGGCGCTTCAGCGCCGGGAAACCCGGCCGCGCCCTCTCTCGCTGCGGCCCCGCGCCGCGGCGCGGGCCGCAGCAAGGGTTTTAGGCGGTCGCCGTTCCCGGCCATAAATGGCCGGGCTATCGAAGACGAATTTCAAATTCACGGGGGAAGCCATAAATGGCCGGGCTAAGGAAACGCAAGACCGGGATTGTCCATGAGCTTAACTTAGCGCCATTCGGGTCAGACCTTGAGTTTTGAGCTAGGGATCGCTATTTGTCCTCGATGAAGAGCACCTTGGGCGGCTCGAGCCCGTTGAAGTTTGAGGCGTAAGATAGGGTGTAGGCCCCGGCGTTCTTGATGTAGAGCTTGTCTCCCACCTCCAGGTCCTTGGGCAGGTAGTAATCCCTGAACATGGTGTCCACGCTGTCGCATGAAGGCCCGGCGATGGTGTAGGGCACGAAATCATCCCGGTGGGCCAGTCCGGCCAGCTCTTTCTCGCAGACGATTTCGTAGGAAAATCCCTCGATGCTCTCCATCAGTCCGTTGAACACGCCGACGTCCAGGTAAAGCCAGTTTTCGGAGCCGCGCTCGGCCCGGGCGATCACGCTGGTGACCATGTTTCCAGAGTCGCCCACCATCGCCCTTCCCGGCTCGATCATCAGCTCCAGTCCGGGGTAATCGCTGAAGGCCTCGTTCAAAATCTTCTCAATCTGCCACTTGATCTCCGCGATCTTGGGCGTCTTCTTCACGTGCTTGATCGGGATGCCCCCTCCGAGGTTGATCAGCTTGAGGTCAATCCCGTTCCTCCGGGCCATGTTGAAAATCTCCGCGGTGGTGACCAGGGCGTTGGACCAGTTGAGCGGGTTCAGGCATTGCGAGCCGACGTGGAAGGTGATCCCCACCGGGACCACTTTGGAGTTCCGGGCATACTTGAGCAGGTCCAGGGCGCGCGAAGGGTCGGCCCCGAACTTCTTGGACAGCGGCCAGTCGCTCCCGGTGTTGTCGACCGCTATGCGGAGGTAAACCTTTGCCCCCGGCGCAAGCTGCGACAGCTTGTCGATCTCCATTTCCGCGTCGTAGGCATAGTATTCCACCCCCGCCTCGTAGGCGGCGCTGATGAACTGCGGGAGCTTGAGCGTGTTGCTGGTGATGATGCTTTTCGCGTTCACGCCGATGTCGAGGAGTTCTTTCAACTCATTGGTCGAGGCGACTTCAAAACCCGCGCCCAGAGAGTTGAGGCACTTCGCGATTTCAATCCTGCCGTTGGCCTTCACCGCGTAATAAACCTTCACGCCCTTGACGCTTTCCTTGATCTCCCGGTACTTCCGCTTGATGATGCGCTTGTCCATAATGAGAACCGGCGTCTCCAGCTTGCTCACGTCATAGTGCCTCTTCATCTGCTCAATCGATAACATTCAACTCCCCCTGTCTTGCGTCTTTTTTCAAACAAAGGTTTTTACAAACTAGCATCCCTTTCCCCCGCCGTCAATAATGTTTTCGGCGCGGGCGATTTCAACCGCGAATCCCGGGATTTGATTCTTTTGCCGCTATTAACTACAATCTCGCAAGAATCAGGAGAGGTTATCGATAATGAGGCTTTCGAAATTTTATCTGCCCACGCTGCGCGAAGTCCCGGCCGAGGCCGAGGTCATCTCCCACCAGTTGATGCTCCGGGCGGGGATGATCCGCAAGCTGACCGCGGGCATCTACAACTGGCTGCCCCTGGGCCTGCGCGCGCTGCGCAAGGTCGAGGGGATCATCCGCGAGGAAATGAACCGCGCGGGCGCGATTGAAGCGCTGCTGGCCGCGGTGCAGCCGGCGGAACTCTGGCGGGAGTCGGGCAGGTGGGAAGCTTACGGCAAGGAGCTGCTCCGGTTCCAGGACCGGCACGAGCGCGAGTTCGGGTTCGGGCCGACACATGAGGAAGTGATTGTCAATCTGGTTCGGGGGGAGTTGCGCTCCTGGCGGCAGCTGCCGGTCAACCTCTACCAGATCCAGACCAAGTTCCGCGACGAAATCCGGCCCCGCTTCGGGGTCATGCGCGCTCGCGAGTTCGGGATGAAGGACGCCTACAGTTTTGACGCGGAGGAAAAAGGCGCGGAGAAGAGTTACCGGGACATGTACGTTGCGTATTCTCGGATTTTCGCCCGGTGCGGTCTTAAGTTCCGGGCGGTGGAGGCTGTGACGGGTCCGATCGGGGGAAAATACAGCCACGAGTTCATGGTTCTGGCGGAGACGGGGGAAGACATTATAGTGGTCTGCTCCCATTGCGGTTACGCGGCCAACACGGAAAAGGCGGAGATCGCGCCGGGCGAAGAAAAGCCGTCCGGCCCTGAGCTTGCGCTGGAAAAGATCCACACCCCCGGCCAGAGGACGGTTGAGGAGGTTTGCGCTTTTCTCAAGGTGTCCCCTCAAAAACTGGTCAAGACCCTGGTCTATGACAGCGACAAGGGGCTGGTCGCGGCCATGGTGCGCGGCGACCGCGAACTCAACCCCAACAAGCTGCAAAGCCTGCTCAACGCGGAATGGACGGCCATGGCCGGGCCGGACCAGATTCTGAAGGTTACCGGGGGCCCGCTCGGCTTCACCGGGCCGGTCGGGCTGAAAATACCGGTGTATGTCGACCAGGAAGTGGCGGTGATGAAAAATTTCGTTGCCGGCGCGAACCAGGAAGACTACCATTACCAGAACACCAATGCCGGGCGCGACTTCAAACCCGCGGCCGTGGCTGATTTGCGGATGGCGGTCCCGGGCGACCGCTGCGCCCGGTGCAAGTCCCCGATGAACTTCATCCGGGGCATTGAAGTCGGGCATATTTTCAAGCTGGGAGAAAAATATTCCAAGCCCATGAAAGCGGTTTTCCTGGACCCGGAGGGACGGGAGAAATTCTTCGTGATGGGCTGCTACGGGATCGGCACCGGCCGCACCGTGGCCGCGGCCATCGAACAGAATAACGACAAGTCCGGCGTGATCTGGCCCATGGCCATCGCTCCCTTCCAGGTCATGGTCGTGCCCATCAACATCAAGGACGAAAAAACGCGCCAAGCCGCGGAGAGCCTGGAAGCCGGTCTGGAAAAACTGGGTTTGGAGGTCTTGTTCGACGACCGCGACGAAAGCGCGGGCGTGAAATTCAAGGACGCCGACCTGATCGGAGTTCCGGTCCGGATCGTGGTGGGCGAGAAGACCCTGGCCAAAGATAGCGCGGAGTTCAAGCTCCGCTGGGAGGACAAGAAGGAGTTGGCGCCGCTTTCCCGCGCCGCCCAATTCGCCAGGGAGATCGTTGATCGGGAGATCGGCCGCATCGAGCAGGAAGCCCAAAAGGCCGGAGCCGAGGCCCGGAAACTTTGAGGGCCGCCCTTTTTCCCGCTTGCCGGCGCGGCAAGTATCGAGGATAATCGGCTGATGCTGAAAAAGACCCTGGAAGACCTTTGCGCTTTCGGCCACCGCGCGACCACCACCGAGAACGAGCGCAAGGCCGCGCAATACCTGTCGCAGTCGCTTTCCGGGCTCGGCTATTCCGCCGCGCTTGAAGAATTCAGGTCCCCTGCCACTTTCTCCTGGACCTATTTCGTGATTTACCTCGCGCTCGCGATCTCCATCCCGCTCTATATTTATCTCCCATTGCCCGGACTCATCATCTTCCTGGCCGCGCTCCTGCTTTTCCTGGGCGAACAGACCACGCTCTTTTCGCCCTTGACCGAGACCGTATTCGCAACCGGCACGAGCCAGAACGTGGTCGCCGCTCCCGCGGCAGCCGAGAAAAAGAGGCACACCCTCTGGCTGGTGGCGCATTATGACACTTCCAAAACCTCGCTCGCTTTTTCCCCGAAATCCCGGCCGCTGCTCAAGCCCCTGTTCTTTTTTTCCCTGATCCTGCTCGCGGGGTGTTTCGCGGTTATCCTCTTCTGTTTCGCAACCGAATTGGCGCAGAGGCTGCCGCTTAAAATATTCCTGTGGTTTTCCGGGGTCTATTTCTTTTATATGGCGGCGATGATGCTCGAGCGGGAATTGCGGGGCGTCCCGGTCCAGGGCGCCGCGGATAACGCCAGCGGGGTGGCGGTGGTCATGGAACTGGCCAAAAGGCTCAGCCGAAAACCGCTCTCCAACACCAACCTCCGCATCCTGCTCACCGGCGCCGAGGAAGTGGAAATGGTGGGGATGATGCATTTCATGAAGAAGCGCCGGCAAGAGCTCTCGAGGGAAAGCGACTGGTTCATCAATTTCGATTCGATCGGCCAGGGTCGCCTCTGCTGGGTAACCAAGGAAGGCATGATCCGTCCTCTCTCCGGGTCCGAGCGGCTGATCAAGCTGGCCGAAGAGCTGGCGCGCAAGGACCAATTCAAGTCAATCACCGGCTGCCCCTTCACCACCCTCACCCTCGATACCCTGGTGCCGCGGGCTAGGGGCTTTCAGGTGCTCTCGTTCATGGCGCTCTCCGCCAAAGGATTCCCCGCTCCCTGGCACTGGTTCGACGACACCATTGAGAAGGTCGAGCTCGACAAGCTTGCGCTGGCCGCGGATTTCGCGGAAGAGCTGGCGCGGGCGTTTGACCGGGGAATTTCCCGGAGCTAGTGCAGTCCTTCCTGGTAATCGACCAGGTCCGCGTCCAGGGTGTCAAGGACTTTCCTGCTCTCGTCATCCAGCGGCGCTCCGGTCATCATCTCCGAAACGTATCCGCGGCTGGTGGCCAGGAAATTTCTGGCCGCGGGCAGGGTGAAGAAGGTCACGATCACGAACGAGCTGAGGACCCACCCGGCGCAGATCGCCGCCATGGCGATCTTCCTGCCCCGGGCCGTGGGCCAGTTCATATAGACCAGCAGCAGCACGAGCATGACCATGGAAAAAACCAGTTCGCCGGCAAACCAGTAGATCAGCCTGCTCTCAAACAAAGCCTGGATGAGCATGGCCCTGACGTCTATGCCCTTGGCCGCGCCCGACTCGTCGTTCACCACGAAATCCTGCCAGCTGGTCTCCGTCCGGCCGATCCACTTCTTAACCTGCTTTTCCATTCCGCCGCCGCTCTCCTCAACCTGCACCTCGCTCTTGACCTCCACCGCGCTCTCCCGGTATTTGTCCGGCACTTTGTAGAGGCTGTCCGTGAAATTGATCGTGCCGTTTTCATCCACATATTTATAGATCGCCGCGGAAGCGGCCACGGGCAGAAAAACGAGCGCGGCCAACGCCGCAGCCAGAATATATTCGCGGAATTTCATTTGGTCCTCCTTGCATTATTATTGTGATTGAAACCGGGCCAAGATGCAATCATTCAATGAAACCGCTTCTGGTCTTCCTCCAGCTTGCGGTCCCAGGCGTAGATCAGGCTGATGGCATGGTCCCCGGGCGAGGAGCTTACCGCGATCTTCAACAAGTGCATCCGGGTGGTGGCCAGGAAATTTTTATAGGACGGTCCCAGGAAAATAAAAAACACCAGGGCCGCGGCAACAAGATACCCGCCGACCAGTTTCACCACCGCCCGGAAATGACCGCCCTCCATGTGCAGCCAAGTCCTCCTCCGCAACAGATAAAACATAAGCACCAGGTAAAGCAAAACCTCCACCGCGGCCCAAAAAGCCGGCAAGCTCTCAATCGCGCTGTGCCAGAAAACCGCCCGGATGTTGACCCCCAGGGTTTTTCCCGCCGGGTCCAGGATCAGCCATTTTTGCCGGTCGCCCGCGAGCAGGTGGTCGGCGAGGAAAGCGCCCAGGGGTTTTTTGCGGTAGTCCTTGACCGCCACTCGCTGAACCCGGCTCTGGTATTTGCCCGGCACCGTCTGCAGATAGTCGCTGTAAATGGTCATGCCGTCGTCGTCAACTTATTTATAAATTTCCTGGCCCCGGGCGGCCGCCGGCAAAATCACCGCCGCGAAAACCAATGCTTGTAAAAATTTACTCGCCATCATTTTCATCACCGCCCCCCGGCTCGGATTTGCGGATGATCCTTTTTAACCCCGCGGGATATACCGTGTCAACTCCGAACTTCTCCCGCAGACGGTCCAGCGCTTTAAACAGCCGGTCGCGCTTTTCTATTTCCTCCCGCTCAAACAGCGACAACTGCCGGCTCTCGGTAAGGCTGCCCGCGCAAATCCCCAAAAGCCGCAGGGTCAGGCCCTTGCCTTTTTCCTTGTCCAGTATTTTTTTGGCCGCGGAGTATAAATCGAAATCGTGGCTGGTGGCCGGCTCGAGGGTGGCGCCGCGCGTCCAAGTCTTGAATTCCGGCGAGCGGAGCTTGACCGTCAGGTGGCGCGCGTAAAGCCCGCGCTTGCGGAGCCTGAGGCCCAGTTGGTGCGCCAGGAAATAGAGCCATGTCCCGATCTGCTCCGGGTCGGAGAGATCCTCGTCAAAGGTGACCTCCTTGCCCAGGCTCTTGGGAGCTGGTTCCTCGGAAACCACCACGTCGTCGCCCATGCCCTGGCCGTGACGCCAGAGCTCCGCGCCCCATTTGCCCAGGCTTTGCGAAAGCTTCTCCGGTCCCAGCCTGACCAGGTCCCGCACTTTCGCAACGCCCATCTCATTGAGCCGCTCCTCGGTCTTGCCGCCCACGCCCGGGATGACCCGGATGGAAAGCCCGGCCAGAAATTCCCGCTCCCTGCCCGGAGCCACCTCCACGATCCCGGCCGGCTTGGCCAGCTTGGACGCAATCTTGGCCACCAGCTTATTCCGGCCGATGCCGATCGAGCTCGGCAGCCCCAGCCGCTGTTTGACCGCCTTCTGCATTTTCTCCGCCAGCCGGCGCGGCGGCCCGAAAAGCTTTTCCGTGCCCGTGACGTCAACATACGCCTCGTCAATGCTCGCTTCCTCCACCAGCGGGGAAAACTCGCGCAGCAACTCAAAGACCTTTTCGGAAAAGTCGGCGTAGGCTTTCATCCGGACCGGGAGGATGACGCATTGCGGGCAGAGCTTTTTCGCCCGGCCGATCGGCATCGCACTCCTCACCCCGAACTCCCGCGCCTCGTAACTCGCGCTCGAAACAACCCCCCGCCCCTCAGGGTTGCCGCTCACCAGCACCGGCTTGCCCTCAAGGGAGGGGTCAAGCACCCTCTCCACCGAGACGAAAAAGGAATCAAGGTCGATATGCAGAATCGCCTTTGGCCGCGGCTCGCTCATGCCGCAAATAACATAACACCATTAATGCGGCAGGGAAAACCCTTCCCCGGCCCCTATGCTCGGCAGCGAACCTCGGGCATGGTTTTAGCGCGAGCCAGTCCTTATAATTGCCGGGGGGGACAAGCTGTGCTAACATTTTTTAGTGAGGCGCTCTTGATTTCCGGCAGGATTTTCAGAAAGTCTGTCCTGGTCAGTCTTATCGCCAGCCAGGTTGAAGTGGCGGGCATCATCCTCCTCTTGCTCATCAGCACCGAACTCGGCCCCGGCCATTTCCTGAAAGCCCTGCCCGCCCTGCTGGCCCTCGACCTTGTGGTCGGCACCGTCCTGGTTTTGCTCTTCCGCCGCTGGCTCAGGCAGACCCGGCGGTTTGACGCCGCCAAGGATACCGAGCCGGACGCGGAAAAACTCGGCGGCCAGGCGCTGTTATCTCAGGAGGAACTGGTCCGTTACCCTCTGCGGGCCGCGGTGCTGGTCTTTGCGCTCTGGCTTTTGGCCGGCGTGGTCCTGTTTTTCGCTCTGCTCATGGACTGGGGCGAGATTTTCTTTTTATGGGAAGTGATCTTTGTGCTGGTGATGACCGTGCTCGGCGGGGCGGTGGCGCTGGTCTTTCATTTTTATTTTTTGCGGCGGATCGTCCGCAATGAAGCCCGCCAGCTCCTGGTCTTCGAGACCGGTTACCATTTGAGCCAGGCCGAGGTCGGGTTGTTCAACCTCCGCCGAAAATTGCGGCTGAGCTTCATCCCCCTGATCTTCGCCGGGCTCGCGGTGCTCACCGCGCTCGGCTTCTTCCAGACCGGCATGATCATCCGCCGGACGCAGGAGCAGCAACTGGTCCGGCTCAAAAAGTCGTTCCAGGACTCCTCCGCAACCGTCGAGCAGATGGGGCAAGAGATCGATTCCCTGATCCGGCTCTTGGGAGTCAACCTTTTCCTGGTTGACGAGTCGGGCCAGGACCCGCTCACCGGCCTGCCCCTGGAGCTCTCGGACGACGCCGAAGACACCCGGAAATTCGTTGCCAGGCTTGAGGCCCCGGCAGGGGAAGTCTTGTCCCACCGTTTCAATTCCAAGCTGGTCTTTTTGCTGACCGAGGTCGGGGTTTTTGACGGCAAAAAAGTTTTCCTGGTCATGGTCTATGACTGGGACAAGTTCCTGGGACTGGAATACCGGATGCTTATGGTCATGCTGCTGATCGTGCTGGCCGCCACCGGGCTGGCGCTCTACATTCTCAAGCTGATCTCGGACGACCTGGTCGGGCCGCTCCAGCAGATGATGGAGCAAACCGCGCGAGTGGCCAAGGGAGACCTCAGCGCGGACTTCAACATCATCTCCGACGACGAGCTGGGCGTGCTCGCGGGCCGGCTCAAGGGCATGGTGCTCAACCTGCGCGAGTTGATGGAGCGGGTGCGCAACTCCTACGACCAGGTGCGAAAAGTCATCACCGAGATCATGAACAGTTCGGAGGCGGTGGCCAAGGGCACCGAGGAGCAGACGCTGGCCATCGCGGACACCAGCCAGAACATGGGCCAGGTCAACCAGTCGATCAAGGAGGTGAGCGACAACACCGAGGTGTTGCACAGCTCGGGCCAGGAGACCATGCAGCGTTCGGAGGAAATGATCCGTCTGGTGGAGGACGTTGGGGTGAGCCTGGAGCAGTTGGGCAAGGCGGTGGAGGTCAGCTCGAGTTCGACCCTCGAAATGAGCGTGGCGATCAAGCAGGTGGCGGGTAACGTTGAGGAGTTGAACCGGCGCTCGGAGCAGACCAGTCAGGCGGTGGTGGCCATGCAGAAAAACATCAGCCAGGTGGCGGAGTCCTCGCGCCAGAGCAGCGAAATTTCGGAGCGGATGCGCAAGAGCGCGGAGCAGGGCGTGAAGGCGGTGCAGGAGACCATCCAGGGGATCAGCATGATTGAGGACACGGTGAACCAGGCGCGCTCCACCCTGGAAAACCTGGGCCAGAGCACGGACCAGATCGGCAAGATTTTGAAGGTGATCCGGGAGGTGGCCAACCGGACCAACCTCCTGGCGCTGAATGCGGCGATCATCGCGGCGCAGGCCGGGGAGCAGGGACAGGGGTTCGCGGTGGTGGCGGACGAGATCAAGAGCCTGGCCGACCGCGTGGCCAACTCCACCATCGAGATCGACCAGATAATCAAGAAGGTTCAGGACGACACGGTGAGCGTGATCGCGGTGATGGAAAAGAGCTTCCAGCAGGTGGAGACCGGGGTCAACCTGAGCTACGAGGCGGGGATGGCGCTTGAGCGGATCGTCAAGAGCGTGGAGCAGTCGTTCGCCATGGCGGGCCAGATCAGCGCGGCCACCGACCAGCAGGTGGAGAGCGCCAAGCGGGCCACCAGCGAGATCGAGAGCATCGCGGAGCTGATCCAGCAGATCGCGGTTTCCGCGCGCGAGCAGAGCAAGGGCGCGGACCAGATGGCCAAGGCCGGGAGCGACATCAAGAAGTTCACCGACCTGGTGCTTACCCGCTCGCGCAAGCAGAGCGAGGAGGCGCAAAAGGTCCAGGTGGCCATGGAGAACGTGGAGCAGATGATCAAGTTCATTCTGGACAGTCAGCACGGCCAGACCGAGGCCGGCGAGCGGATCGTGTCCGCCATCAACAAGGTCAAGAACATCGCGGTGAGAAACGCCCAGACCGTGGGCGAACTGGACAAGAACATCGCGATCTTGAACCAGCAGTCCGAGGTGCTGAAGGGCGTGCTCAAGCAGTTCCAAATCGGCGTGGCTGAAGAGGAGCCGCCGCAAAACTGAAACCCGCGGCAGTTGCCAGCCTCGGAAAAAACATGCCCTCAGAGGTTTGGGCAAAAAATTCTCCGGGCAAACCCTGATGAAAAAAATAAGCGCGGCGGTTTTTATCGTTTCCCTCCTGGCCGGCGCGGCCTGCAAAAGACCGGCGCCGGTTTTCAAGGCGGTTGCGGTCAAGGAAACCTCGCTGGAGGTCATGGTCGCGGCGAGCGGCAAGGTTGAGCCGGAGAAGCTGGTTGAGATCCGGTCCAAGGCCGGGGGCGAGCTGATCGATATCCCCTTCAAGGTTGGCGACGAGGTTAAAGCCGGGCAGGTGATCATCCGGATGGACCCCCGCACCGAGCAGAGCCGGTTGAAGGAGGCGCAAAGCCGGATTCTTTCCAGCCACGCGGAAATGGACCGCGGCCGGATCTCATGCAAGCAGGCCCTGCGCGAGTACTCGCGGCTGGAGCAGCTTTTGAAAGAGGGCGCCATTGAAAGCGCGCAGGTGGAGGTCGGGCAGGTGATCAGTTCCGCGGTCACGGGCGTGAACCAGGGCACCCTGCTCCTGACCATGGCCGACTTGAAGCAGGTCCAGGCGCGCGCCAACGTGGACGAGACGGACGTGCCCAAACTGGCGCCGGGCCAGGATGCCAGGGTCAAGTTGGAGGCTTATCCCGGCAAGATTTTTGCGGGCAAGGTCGAAAACATCTGGCCGCAGGCGGTTGCCAGCGGGAGCGTTTCCTTCTTCCCGGTTGAAATCGAAATCAGCGGCCCGGACAAGAACCTGATGAGGCCCGGAATGAGGGCGGAGGTGGAAATCATAATCGAAAAGATTGACCGATGCCTGGCCGTGCCCGTGGAGTCGGTGCTGGAGCGGGAGGGCAAGTTCGGGGTTTACGTCCTGGCCGGGTCCCGGCCCGGGTGGCGCGAAATCGAAGTCGGGGAGAGCGCTCCGGAGATGGTTGAGGTCAAGAAGGGCCTGAAGCCCGGGGAAATGGTGGTCACCAGAGGTTTCGAGCAGATCAGCCAATGAAGAGGCCGTTGTTGCAGGAACTCCCGCTCGCGGAGATAACGGTTAATGAAAAATATCGGTTGAGTTTTCACCGCCCGCTCGGGCCTCTGCTCGCATCCATCCAGGAGATCGGCCAGGTCACGCCCGTGCTTTGCCGGAGCGGGAAAAATCCGGAACTCTTCTCAGGGTTCATGCGGGTCGAGGCGTTGAGCAAGCTGAAGCGGAAAAGGGTGTCGGCCATGGTCTTCAGCGGCGAAGACTTGAGCGAGCTCGCCGCATTCAAGATTTCCTTTTTTGAAAACGCTTCCGGCAGGGGCTTGAACCTGATCGAACAGTCAATGGCCGTGAACGCGCTAAAGGGTTTCGGATTGGACGCAAAAAAAATCGCGCAACTGTTCTTTCTGAAGACGGGCCTGCCCGGAGGCTTTGCCGCGGTTGAATCGCTCGCGGCCTTGGCCGGGCTTGAAGAAGAATGGAAAAAATTCCTGGTTGAAAAACAGACCGGGTTGCGCCTGGCTTCTGAACTCGCGCGAATCTCCGCGCAAGACCGCGGCTCGATCAAATTCCTGCCCGCGCTCCGCGCCACCGCGAGCCAGTTCCGGGAGGCGCTGGAGATGAGCTTGGAGATAAGCCGGCGCGAGCGGACCGGTTTCGCGGAGGTTATGAAAATGGTCGGAGCGGCCGCCATTCTAAGCAGGCGCCTGCCCGGCTCGCGCAAGCTGGAGTTGCTGCTGGATGCGCTCAGACAATTGCGGCATCCTGCTTTAAGCCGGCTCCAGACCCGGCACCGCAAACTCTGCGCCGAACTCCATATTCCTGCCCAGGCCCGACTCGACCCGGCTGATTATTTCGAGGGGCCGGAATACTTGCTCCAGTTGAAGGTCGATCAATCCACGGCCGCGCAGGGAATTTTCTCCCGGCTTAAGTCCGCGGCTTCCAGCGAGCAATGGCAAAAGCTGTTCCAGCTTGACGATGAAGATTAAACGCTTGTTCCTGGCCCGGCGGTCGCGAAAAGACAAGCGCGGGAAAGAACTGATCGACCGCTTGAAGCCCGGGCGGGTGATTGAGGTTGAGGACGTCAGGGAGGCCGACCGAATTCTCGCGCGTTTTCCGGACCCGGTCTCCGAGGGCAAACAGAGCATTTTTCTGGACCGCTTTGCCGGAAGATTTTTCGAACCGTGCCCGTGCACCAAAGAGTATTTCCGGTGCGGTTACTGGAACCTTCACCCGGTGGCCGGCTGCCCGATCGATTGCAGCTACTGCGTGCTGCAGGGATACCTCAATTCTTATCCGGTCCAGGTTTATTTGAACCTTGACGACCTTTTCGCGGAGGTTCTACGGTTTGAGTCCGCCCATCCCAAGCAGAGGCTTCGCGTCGGCACCGGCGAACTTGCCGACAGCCTGGCGCTGGAGCCCGAGCTCGGATACGCCCAAAAGCTGGTCGAATTTTTCCGAGGCCGGCCGAATTTCATCTTCGAACTGAAGACCAAATCAGACCGGACGGAAATATTCGATGGCCTTAAGCCTTCAGAGAACATCGTGGTTGCGTGGTCGGTAAACCCGGAGGCCGCGGCTCTGGAGGAAAAATTTTCCGCGGGCATTGCCGGCCGCGTTGCCGCGGCGCAAAAAGTGGCCGGGCTGGGCTGGCCGGTCGGGTTCCATTTTGACCCGGTCCTTGATATTGTCCCGCTTGATGAGTACCTAATGCTCATCGACCGTATTTTTGCCGCAGTTCCCGCTCAGAGCATCGCCTGGATCAGTCTTGGCTCGCTGCGTTTTCCGGCCCGGCTGAAACCCCTGCTCAAAGACCGCCACCCGGAAAGCATGCTCCTTTGCGGAGAGTTGTTCCCGGGCCGGGACATGAAGCTCCGCTACCTCCGGCCGGTCCGCGAAAAAATTTATCGCGCTTTGATCGAACGCATCCGTGAACACGACCGCGGAGTGCTGGTCTATTTGTGCATGGAGTCGCCGCGGATGTGGGAAGATTTGCTCGGTGCAGCTCCTGATCTGATCCGGAGAGAACTGGCGGTTCCGCTTTCCGGGCGCAAGCGTTTCAAGCCGGGACGAATTCCTTGGGCCTGACCTGGATAAGCCGGATCGCTTCCCGGGGACAGGCCAGGGCGCACAGGCCGCAGCCCATGCACTTGTCCGGCTTGACCTCCGCGAATTCGCCGCCCTTGCCGGCAACCATGAGCATGGCCTTGAACACGCACTCGTCAATGCAGACGGCGCAGCCGTCGCATTTTTCCGCGTCAACCTTGGACTGGAACCTGGAGGGGTCGCATAGCTTGCGTCCTTCCGAGATCAAAAGCGGCATGACTTGGCAGCAGCACGGACAGCAGTTGCAGATGAAGGTGAAGTCATTGGCCTTGTTGACCGTTACGTGAATCAAGCCGGCATCCTCCGCACGCTTCATGATCTCCAGCGCCTCCTGCTTGCTCACCTCCCGGCCCGAGCCGCGCTCAAGCGTGTAGTCCGCGGCCTTGCCCACCTGCAGGCAGACCTCGGTCGGCCGGTCGCATTTTTTGGCCGTGGTCCGGCAGGTGCAGATGGTGACCGCGACCCGGCTCGCCTTTTCAATGATCTCGCTCACGCTCTCAAAGGCGAGCACCTGGTTGCGGGTGCCGACTGTTTTCTCAATTGGCACCACCCGGGTCATTGGTCGGGGGAATATTTTTTCCACCATCTTGGAATAGGCGGGCCATTCCTGGTCCATGTATTTCTGCCAGAGGTCGTAAAATTCCCGAGTGGCTTCGGGCCAGACTATTGAGGCGTCGTGGAACTGGCCGATGTCCCGGCACATGCGGTATTTCACGCCTTCCGGCTTTTTGGACTTGAAGACCACGCCTTTGCGGAAGAGCCCGGCCAGGCATTTCTCGATTTCCTTCTCGTCCATCCCGGTCCTGGCTTTGATCTCCGGAACCATCCCCGGAAGCGCAAGCAAAATCTGCGCGTCCTTCTCGTCCGCCAGCGCCTTGAACAACTCCGGCACCAGCTTCGAACCCTTGCAGAAAATTTTCTCCGCCAGTTTATCGTAGATTTCTCCCGCCATTTTGCGCCTCCTTTCGGGACAGAAAGACCGAATAACAGATGCCTGAAACCCCGGACCCGTATCAACTAATAGCACATTTTGGCGCACAAAATCAAATCATCCGGCAGGGGTTGAGCGCTGACAGCCGGCCATTCATGGCTTACCCTGCACGGTTGAAATTCCATCTCGATAGCCCGGCCATTCATGGCCGGGATCGGCGAGGGCAGCCCCCTTGCTGCGGCCCACGCCGTGGCGTGGGCCGCAGCAGGACGGGTGGAGGCCCGGCTCCCCGGCGCTGAAGCGCCGGGCTATCGAAGATCCGAACTCCGGGTCAAATTATTTAGTTGCTGACCATAAGCGCCTGGCTATCGCAAATCCGGCGTCGTTTATCCGTCAATCAAGCGAGGGGATCAACCAAAGATACCTCGGGAAGAGCAAGCCCTGCCCCTTCGTGATCTGTCTTACATTATCGGGTGCTGGACGCCCTGGTCCGAGGGCTTTTCCGCGGATTCCTCTTTTTCCTCCTTCTTCTCCGGGGGCGAGGCAGGCGGCTTGCAGAAGATGTCTTTGGTCAGGGCGTTGCAAAGCACCTGGTCCATGTGCTCGACCAGCACGACGTTTATTACCGCGAGTATCTCCTTGGACACGTCGGCCAGGTCCTTCTCGTTCTCCTTGGGCACCAGCACGGTCTTGATCTCTCCGCGGTGCGCGGCAAGAAGCTTTTCCTTGAGGCCCCCGATCGGGAGGACTCTCCCTCGGAGGGTTATTTCCCCGGTCATGGCCAGGTCGTGCTTGATGGGCACGCGGCTGAACGCGGAGGCGATGGCGGAAGCCAGGGCGATGCCGGCGCTGGGTCCGTCCTTGGGGGTTGCTCCCTCGGGGACGTGGATGTGGATGTCGTGCTTCTGGTAGAACTCCTCTTCCAGTCCCATCTCTTTGGCGCGCGAGCGGATGTAGCTCATGGCCGCCTGGGCGCTTTCCTGCATCACTTCTCCGAGGTTTCCGGTGATCAGCAGCTTGCCCTTTCCGGGCACGATTGAGACTTCGATCTGGAGCAATTCTCCGCCCACTTCGGTCCAGGCCAGCCCGGTGGCGACCCCGATCATGTCCTGGTCCTCGGCCTTGCCGAACCTGAACTTGGGCACGCCCAGGTATTCCTGGATCGCCTGGGAGTTGATCTTGAAAGTCTTGATGCCTTCCTTGGCAACCCCCTTGGCAATCTTCCTCATCACCGACGCGATCTCCCGCTCAAGCGACCTGACCCCGGCCTCGCGCGTGTACTTGCGGATCAGGGTGAGGAGCGCGTTGTCGGAGAACTCGATCTCCACGTTATCCAGGCTGTGCTCTTTGATCTGTTTTTTGACCAGCCATCCCTTGGCGATGGCGAGCTTGTCAACCTCGGTGTACCCTTCCATGCGGATGATCTCCATCCGGTCCTGCAACGCCGGCGGTATGGTCGGGAGCTGGTTCCCGGTGGCGATGAACATGACCTTGGAGAGGTCGTAGTCCAGGTCCAGGTAATGGTCCTGGAACATGAAGTTCTGCTCCGGGTCCAGCACTTCCATCAACGCCGCGCTGGGGTCTCCCCGGAAGTCCGAGCTCATCTTGTCGATCTCGTCCAGCATGAACACCGGGTTGTTGGTCCCGGCCCGGCGCATGCCCTGGAGGATCTTGCCCGGGAGCGCTCCGATGTAAGTCCGGCGGTGGCCGCGGATTTCCGCCTCGTCGCGGACTCCGCCCAGGCTGATGCGCACGAACTTGCGGCCCATGGCCCGGGCCACCGATTTTCCGAGCGAGGTCTTGCCCACTCCCGGAGGACCCACCAGACAAAGGATGGGTCCGCGGAGCTTGCCCGCCAGCTTCTGCACCGCCAGGTATTCAACGATCCTCTGCTTGACCTTTTCCATCCCGAAATGGTCCTCGTCCAGGACTTTCTCGGCCTCGGTGATGTCGATCTTGTCCTCGGTCACCTCGTCCCAGGGCAGGGACAGAATCCAGTCGATGTAATTCCTGACCACCGTGGCCTCGGCGCTCATCGGGCTCATCAGCTTGAATTTTTTCAATTCCCGCTGCACCTTGTCCAGCGCCTCGGGCGACAGTTTCTTCTTTTTCAGTTTTTCCTCAAACTCCTGGTACTCCCCGCGCAGGTCGTCCTTCTCCCCCAGCTCGCGCTGGATCGCCCGCATCTGCTCGTTGAGGTAGTATTCCTTCTGGGTGCGCTCCATCTGCTTTTTGACGCGCGAGCGGATTTTCTTTTCCACCTGCAGGATTTCGATTTCGGCCTGCATCAGTTCGTAGAGTTTCTCCAGCCGGCGCGCCGGGTTCTCGATCTCCAGAATCTCCTGCTTGTCCTCCAGTTTGAGGTTCAAGTGGGCGACAATGGTGTCGGCCAGCCGGCTCGGCTCGTCAATGCCGGAGACGCTGACCAGCATGTCCGGCGGTATGCGCTTGTTGAGCTTGACGTAAGTCTCAAAGGTGGCGTTGATCGAGCGGGTCAGGGCCTCGGTCTCGATGCTGCCGTCATCCAGCTCCTGGATTTCCTCGACTTCCACCAGGAAGAAGTCGATCCGGGGAAGAAAGCGCCGGACGCGCCCCCTTCTTTTTCCCTCCACCAGCACCTTGACGGTCCCGTCCGGGAGCCGGAGCAGCTGGATGATGGTGCTCAGGGTCCCGATCTCGTAAACGTCCTCCGGCGCCGGGTCATTGGTCTTGGCGCTCCTCTGGGCCACGAGCAGGATGCCCTTGTCCGAGTTCATGGCCTCTTCCAGGGCGTTGATGCTCTTTTCCCTTCCGACAAACAGGGGCACCACCATATAGGGGAACACCACGATGTCGCGCAGAGGCAGGAGCGGCACGGTCTTGGTGTCGATTTTCTTGATCGCCTTTTCTTCTCCGTCTTTATAGGTCATGAGCTTACCTGTCCTCTCTAGGAAGCGACCTCTATCTCTTTTTCGAGTTCGAGGATCGGCCTCTCTCGTTTGACGATGACTTCCTCGTTGATCACGCAGCCGCGCACGTTCTTGCGGCTGGGTATTTCATACATGACGTCCAGCATCACTTCCTCCAGTATGGCCCTCAAGCCCCGGGCCCCCATCTTCCTGGTGATGGCCTCGCGGCCGATGGCCCAGAGCGCGCCGTCTGTAAATTTAAGTTTGACATTTTCAAAGTCAAATAATTTCTGGTACTGCTTGATCAGCGCGTTCTTGGGCTGGCGCAGGATTTCGACCAGGGTGACCTCGTCCAGGTCGTTGAGCGTGGCCACCACCGGCACGCGCCCGACGAACTCCGGGATCATCCCGTATTTGATCAGGTCTTCCGGCTGCACCTGGGCGAGGATCTCGCCGGTGTTCTTTTCTTCCTTGGTCTTGATCTCGGCGCCGAACCCGATTGAGCCCCCGGCCACCCTGCCCTCGATCACCTTGTCCAGTCCCACGAAGGCTCCGCCGCAGATGAACAGGATGTTGGTGGTGTTGACCTGCAGGAACTCCTGCTGGGGGTGCTTGCGCCCGCCCTTGGGCGGCACGTTGGCGATGGTGCCTTCCAGAATCTTGAGCAGGGCCTGCTGCACGCCCTCGCCGCCCACGTCGCGGGTGATGCTCGGGTTCTCGCTCTTGCGGCTGAGCTTGTCAACCTCGTCGATATAGACGATGCCGCGCTCCGCGCGCTCCAGGTTCTCGTCCGCGTTGCGGACCAGGTTGAGGATGATGTTTTCCACGTCCTCACCCACGTAGCCGGCCTCGGTGAGCGCGGTGGCGTCGGCGATGGTGAAGGGCACGTCCAGGAACTTGGCCAGGGTCTGGGCGAGCAGGGTCTTGCCGGTCCCGGTCGATCCGATCAGGAGGATGTTGCTCTTCTGGAGCTCCACGTCTCCGGAAGCGGACTGGGTGTAAATGCGCTTGTAATGGTTGTGGACGGCGACCGAGAGGGTTTTCTTGGCGCGCTCCTGGCCGATCACGTACTGATCGAGGAAATCCTTGATCTCCCTGGGCGCCGGGATTTTGGCCCGGCTCTGGTAATGTTCGCGGTCATGCTCGGTCTCGTCGGCGATGATCTCGTTGCAGAGTTCGATGCACTCGTCGCAGATATATACGGTGGGTCCCGCGATCAGTTTGCGGACCTCCCTCTGGCTCTTCCCGCAGAAAGAACAGCGAAGAGTGGAACTGCTCTCGTCGTTTCTCTTCACCATGTTTGCCGCTCCCTGTTTGTTTCGCTCAGACCCGCTCCATGATTACTTCGTCGATCAAGCCGTACTGCTTGGCCTCCTCCCCGCTCATGTAAAAGTCGCGCTCGGTGTCCGCGGCGACCTTGTCGATCGACTGCCCCGTGTGTTTCTGCAAAATCTCGTTCAGCCGCTCCTTCAGCTTGAGGATTTCCTTGGCCTGGATTTCGATGTCGGTGGCCTGTCCGTAGAAGCTGCCCATGGGCTGGTGGATCATGATCCGGGAATTGGGCAGCGCGTAACGCTTGCCCTTGGTCCCGGAGCCCACCAGCAGCGCGCTCATGGACGCCGCCTGGCCGATGCACACCGTGACGATGTCCGGCTTGACGTATTGCATGGTGTCGTAGATGGCCAGTCCGGCGTTGACCATCCCGCCCGGCGAATTGATGTAAATGTAGATGTCCTTGCCCGGGTCGTCGCTTTCCAGAAACAAAAGCTGGGCGACGACCAGGTTGGAAATCTCGTCACTGATCGGCGTGCCGATGAAAATGATCCGGTCCTTGAGCAGCCGAGAATATATGTCGTACGCACGCTCCCCGCGCGGGGTCTGTTCTATGACGATCGGAATCAAACTCATTCTTTTTCCTCTTGCCCGTGTTGATGAATTTCTTCGGCGCTGACCTTCTTATCGACTATTTTAGATTGAGACAGCAAAAAATCAAGAGCTTTCGCTTCCAGCCATGAAGCCCGTAACCGGCTCCAGGCATCCTCGCCCAACTGGTCCTTGAGCTTGGCCGCATCCGTCCGGTAGGCGGCCGAAAGCTCCTTCAATTTGAGTTCCTCCTCCTCGGGACTCAGCTTGACCGACTCCTTTTCAATAATAGCCTGGACAAGGAACCCGGCCTTGACTTCCTTTTCCGCGCGCTCCGCGAACTGCCCGGAGATCGCATCCAGATTCTCCGGCTTGGGCTCCTTCACGCCCATCCGCCGCAAGGCGTCCCCGGCCAGTTCCCGGCTGTGCCGCTTGACCACTCCCCCGGGGACTTCGAGCGGGTTCAGCTCCACCAGCTTATCGAGCAGGGCCCTTTCCAGTTTGACCCGGCTCAGCTGCTTGAGATATTTTTCCAGGTCCTCCGCCACTTTCTTCTTGAGCTCCGCCACGCTTTCCTGGCCCGCGGATTCCTTGGCGAAATCATCAGTGAGCGCGGGCAGAATTTTTTCCTTCAGGCCCTTCACCTCCACCGAGTAGCTCAATTCTTTCCCCGCGAATTCCGAGCGCGGGTGGTCCGCGGGATATTTCACCACGAATGCCCGTTTCTCTCCCGGCTTGATGCCCGCGAGTTCCCCGGCGAAACCCGGGATGTAAATATCCCGGCCCATGGGGTATTGAAGGTTTTCCCCGCCCGCGGACGGGACCGGCCGGCCCTCGAGCTCGGCCTTGAGGTCGATCAACAGCAGGTCGCCGTCCCTGGCCGGACGCGGCTCCTTCAATTCCTCGTAGGCGGCGCTCTTTTCCCTCAGCTCATCGATTTCATGCTCGACGGTTTTCTCGGTGACCTGATAGAGCTCGCGCGCGAGTTCCAGTCCCTTGTACTCCTTAAGCTCGACCGCGGGCTTAAGCTCAACGGTCAGCGTGTAGCTGAAAGCCTGGCCGGGCTTGAGTTCCCCGAAGCTGACCCCCGGCTCGATTACCGGCTTCAACTGCTTCCGGTCCAGGGCCGGCCCCAGGGTTTCCTCCAAAAGCTTCTTCAGCACGCGCTCCTTCACGTAATCGCTGAAATGCAGCTCCAGGATTTTGCGCGGGGACTTGCCTTTGCGGAAGCCCTTGATCCTAACCTCTTTCTGGACCTCTTCATACGCCAGCTCGAACTCGTCGTGGACCTGCTCCGCAGGCACTTCAACCTTGACCTTCTTCTCGATGGCGCTTACGTCTTCGACCTCTACCTTCATCTCGTGCACCTCTTTAATTTCATGGCCTCCCGCAATCAGCCGGCGGTGGAAAAATTTTAAACCCCATGATGATTGACCGGGAATCCTCGCGTGACGACCGCGGACCGGATGTCCAAGAACCTTTGTTAGGTTAACACAATTTGAGTCTTATTCAAGAATCGGGATCGCCAGTCGGGCCGATAATTGGTGCGAGGGAAGGGAGTTGAACCCTTAAGCCTTTCGGCACTGGATCCTAAGTCCAGCGCGTCTGCCAGTTCCGCCACCCTCGCACGGAGTTCTCAAATAGCAGCCGATAAATAGCCGCCATCAAAAATTCAAGCCACCCAAATCCTCCGAAGTCCCGCTCCTGCGGGGCGAAGGAGGATTCCGCCACCCTCGCACTGATGTCTCTGCCCGGAAGGGCTTCCATAAATATTATCACGGACTCTCAAAGGTTCAAGTGAACCGGGACCTGACGCCTTTGCCTTGATTGGCGAATAATAATAGACTGTTTTCATTCTGTTGTATGGCTGGGGCACGGCGCTGCTCCTGATCGGGAGCATGATCTTCTGCTGGCTCATGCCCATTACCCGCGAAAAGCACCGCCTGCTCCGAGAGGCGATCAGCCTGAAAAAGCAGGGCAAGGAATTCAACACCGAGAACATCCGGGAACTACTCGAGTGATGATCATTGACATGCACGCCCACCTGGGCGACATCTGCTTTGAAGGCAGCGGGAGCCTGATCGAGCGGAACGCGGTGCGCATTGTCAAGAAGGCCTGCCGGGGAGATAAAACCCTTGAGCAAAGAATCTTCCATGCCAATGCCGCAAAGCTCCTGAAATTGGAACCCGGGGCCCGCGGTTGACTTCGGGGCGGCCAAAGGGAAAGATCTTAATAAGATGGTCCGCGCGTTTTTGACCGGATCAAGTCAGACAAGGAGGCGCAAGATGCGCAAGCTGATGGTTGCGGTTCTGGCCGCGGTTTTGCTGGCCGGCGTTTGGTCGTGCAAGAAGCCGGAGACCGGACAGGCGAAAAAAATCACCATCGCGGTGATCCCCAAGGGCAGCACCCATGAATACTGGAAGTCGATCCACGCGGGCGCGGTCAAGGCCTCGCAAGAACTGGGGGTTGAGATCATCTGGAAGGGTCCGTTGAAGGAAGACGACCGCGAGGGTCAGATCAAGGTTGTTGAAGATTTTATCACGCGGGGCGTCTCGGCCATGGTCCTGGCCCCGCTGGACGACGTTGCGCTGCGCTCGCCGGTGAATAACGCCACCCGCGGCGGCATCCCGGTGGTGATCATCGACTCCGGCCTGCAGAGCGAGGACTATGTTTCCTACGTGGCCACCGACAACTACAAGGGCGGGCACATGGCCGGGGAGCATCTCTGCAAACTTTTGAACGGCAAGGGCAAGGTGATTTTGCTGCGCTGCTACATGGGCTCGGCCAGCACGCTCGAGCGCGAGCGCGGCTGGTCGGACGCCATGAAGGAATGCCCGGGAATCCAGGTGGTGATGGACAACCAGTACGGCGGGGCCAGCACCGAAGAAGCCTTCCGCGTCAGCGAGAACATGCTGGCCAGGCTCCGGAACCCGGACGGGTCAATCGGGCTGGACGGAGTGTTCTGCTCGAACGAGTCCACCACCTTCGGCATGCTGCTGGCGCTCCAGGAAGGCGGCTGGGCCGGCAAGGTCAAATTCGTCGGCTTTGACAGCTCAACCCGGCTGACCGAGGCCATGAAGAACGGACAGCTTGACGGACTCATCCTCCAGAACCCTTTTCTCATGGGATACCTCGGGGTCAAAACCGCAGTCGCCTATTTGAACCAGCAGCCCATTGCCAAACGGGTGGACACCGGCGTTACCCTGGTCACCCGCGAAAACATGGACCAGCCCGAAATCAAGGAATTGCTCGCTCCCGATCTGAAAAAGTGGCTGGAGGAATAAACCCCAGTAGGCCTTGATTGAAACCGGGACCGGTTTGATGCGCGGGTCAATCTTATAAGCGCTCAGGAAAAGCCTTTTCCCTTCTTCAAACCGGTCTTTTCCAAAATGAGGAGACACGATTGCGAAATCGATGTCGCTGTCTCGCGGAATGCTCCGGCCGGCTCCCAATTAAAAGCTCAAGCCCCCCAGCCTTCCTGCTTGATCCGCTTCCATGCGATATTGATGTGGTCGGGCTTAAAGAGTTTTGCTTTTCGCACGCTCCAGCCATGGGTCAAGGCAATAGCTGATTCCTCGTCATGCGCCGCAGGGTTGTCATGACTGGCCACCCAGTGCACGGTCGAAAGCAGTTCCATCCCATAGGGGGTTTCAAAACCTTCAATCAAGTTGGCGATGCGCTCCAGCACCGACGAGGCCCCCCGGTCTCCGGAGAGAAAAGCATCTGCTTCACGAACTGCGTTCGGTAATAGAATGATTTGGGCATCTTTGCTCCGGTCGCCGTAACCTCTGATGAAATGGCCTTCGAGGACCTGTAAAACGAAATGGAGTTTTTCAGCATAAGGACCGTATTTTTCCTTGACGAAATCCAGCTTCAAATCCTCGCCTGCGGTTTGAAGAAAATAGGCCAGCTTTTGTATTTCCAGATTGGAAACCCGGTAACCGGGGGCACTGTACCGATGGATAAGTTTGATCAGCATTGCACGCAGTCTCGTCAAATTAGGCTTCTTGGTGTGAACCGGCATCTTGTCGCCGTTGGGAGCACCTTCCGGAGAAAAAAGCAAGACTTCCACTTCGGGCACTTCTGAGAACGCTTTTTCAACCAATGGTCTGACTTTGTTCCAATCAAGCCCGCCGCTGCCGCAACCAAGAGGCGGCACGGCAATTGATTTGACACCCAGCCTCTTGACTTCCGCGATCAAGTCTTGGAGGCCTGACCTGATATACTCTAACTTGGACTTCTCTTTCCAATGACCTTTGGTGGGGAAGTTGATGATGTAGTGTGGATTGACCATCTGCCGGGTCTCGAAGGTGAACATCTTCCCGATCTTCACCTCGCCACCCTTGCATGATTTCTGGTAGGCATTGAAGTTCTCAGGATAAGCCTGCTTGAATTGCAGAGCTATCCCTTTGCCCATTATACCCAAGGTGTTGACGGTGTTGACCAAGGCTTCGACCTTGGCCTCGATCAGGTTGCCTTTGGAAAGTTTAACCATCGCTTCCTCTCCTGTTCAATAATACCATCTTGGGCGAACCCTTACAACCGGCTGATGTCTTCTTGGGTAACGTGTCAGAATCGTTTCAACTTCCTCTTTTCGTTCTTGATTTATGACCCCGATTTCTTGAATCGCGTCCCAAGGACAAAACTCATGCACCAAAAATTCCGCCTGCTTTCGACGTTGGCGGTCGATGTCGATGTTGTTTTTCTCGCTCCAATACCTTGCATGAACCATATTCCAATCAACCCTATCCAAATTCTCAAGATTATCGAAAAACTCCGTATTGAAAGCTATTCCGTGCCCGTCGGTGAAAACAAACCTCAAGCCTTTTCCTGCAATTTCTTCGCATGTACTCACCAGGTAAATTATTGGTTCTTGCCCCTCGTCGTAATCGGGAACCCGCCCTGTTTTCAATTGGAAAAGCATGGGTGAAAGGATGCCGAAATAGAAGGCCACGTAATCATGTATGGTTCCGCCCGGTCCGCAACTTACTGAAGTTTCCTTTCTTCTGGCTTGTATTTCCCAATTATGGATGCTTTTGTAAGCCAGGCCGTCCTCAGGGAAATGGTTTGGCGCGTGTAGTCCATCTCTATTCAAAACAGTGTCGAGGTTTCTTATATAGGTTATTCTGAATATGTGAGCGGGTACCGGGATCATGCATAGCACCTGATTTCTTGGGCAGCAAATTAGCATCAGGCGGTCGGTTATGTCAAGTAATTCATTCGCACAGGTTTGAAGGCCGGATTTTTGAAATTAAATCCAGGCAACAAACAAATTCTGCGCCAGCGCCACCGCTCCCCAGAGCGGGGCGTCGTCGCCCAATTTCGCGGGCCGGATGTCAACCCGCATTTCCGGCAGAACATGACGGCGCGCGGTCGCGCGCACGGTTCCCCACCAGCGTTCCCCGGACTTGGTCACGCCCCCTCCCAGGACCACCCGCTCGGGGTTCATCAGGTTGATCGCGCCTCCCAGCCCTGTCCCGAGCATGACCGCGGCATCGTCCATCACTTCCTGGGCGACAAGGTCGCCCTTAATCGCTGCCGCCGCGACCGACGCTCCGGTCAGGTTTTCCAGGACTTGTCCGGTGCGCTCCTTGAATTTTCGGGCGATGGCCGGTCCGCAGGCCTCGGCTTCCAGGCAGCCGGATTTTCCGCACACGCATTCGGCCCCTCCGGGCCGGACCACGGTGTGGCCGATCTGACCGGACATGCCGTCCATGCCGGGATAAATTTGCCCGTCGATCACCCATCCGCCTCCGATGCCGGTGCTGACCGTGACGTAAAGCAAACTCGTGCAGCCCTTCCCGGCGCCGAACCTGTATTCGCCCAAGGCCCCGGCGTGAGCGTCGTTCTCCACCGCGACTCTGGCTTTGAATTCCTTTTGCAATTGATCGCGCAAAGGCGCCTCTTCCCAGCCGGGCACGTGATGAGAAAGAAGGACCAGCCCGCGGCTCGCGTCCACCGCGCCGCCAAAGCTCACGCCCACCGCCAGAAGCCGGCCGCGGACTTGCGAAAGCAGCCTGCGCGCCAGCTTGAGCATTATCCTCTGATCGCAGCCCGCATCCGCGCCTCTGGGCGAGGCAATGCTCTCGCGTGCGAGCCAGACCTTGCCCCCGGCCTCAGCCACCCCCGCGCTATGCTTGGCGCCGCCATAGTCCAGCGCAAGGATCAGGCCCCACTCAGGCTTTTTCGCCTTCGTAATTTTTTGACGCTTCCCCGCCACTTGCTCTAATGCTAGGAAAGACTGCGGAGCTTGTCAAAGCGGCAATCTTATTGGCGCGTGCCTGGGGTTAGTCCCCGGAAATTCTATTTGCCGTGGTTCTGGTCTTCGCGCTTCTTGCGCTTGGCCTCGTACATGCCCTGGTCGGCCTGCTCCAGAAGTTCCTCAATGGTGACCGGAAAACCGGGGTCGTAATGCGCGAGTCCGGTGCTGACTGAAAGCTGGTGTTTGTCCTTGTGCATGGCGTTCCAGGCGTCCAGGTTGTCCCGCAATCTGGTGGTCAGGACTTCCAGCGAAATTTCAGTCCTCTTGAGCAAAAGCACGGCAAACTCGTCCCCGCCCATGCGCGCAATGATGTCGCAATCGCGGAAGGAGTCCCGCAGGATCACGGTGATGGTCTTGAGCGCATCGTCTCCCTCCAAATGACCGTAGGCGTCATTGATCCATTTCATGTCGTCCAGGTCCACGTAGAAAAGCATCATGGCCTTGCCCAGCCTGCGCGCGAGCTTGAGCTGCTTGGAGGCCAGTTCCAGGAACCCCCTGCGGTTGTAGAGTCCGGTCAGTTCATCGAGCAGGGTCAATTTCTGCAGGTCCGACAGAGACCTCTGCCGCTCAACGGAATAGTTGATGGACCGCTCCAGCATCTCGGCGTCGGTCTTGCCCTTGACCAGATAGTCCTGGGCGCCGCTCTGCACCGCCCTCAGTCCCAGAACTTTGTCATCCAGGCCGGTGAGCACCACGATCGCCAGATCGGGCGCCTGCCGTTTGGCGGCGAGGAAAGTATTGAGTCCCTGGCTGTCGGGGAGGTTGAGGTCAAGCAGGAGCACGTCAAAATTGGTCTTGGCCATCCGCTCCGCCCCCTCGCGGAGGGTCCCCGCCTGCTCGATATTGAATGGCCCGGCATAACCTTGCTTGAGCATGGCCCAAATCCTCAAGACGTCTTCTTCGCTGTCTTCGATGAGCAGGATGTTCATTGCGCCGCCCTATTCCAAAGCCTTGGTTTCGGGAGCGGCCTTGACCACTCCCATGGCCATCAACTCCATAATTATCCTGACGGTGTCCAGGTCATCGAGCTCGCTGTTCTCAATCACCTTGTCAAGTCCGCGGTGATCCTCGATCAGGCTGAGCACCTTGGCGGTGTTCTGGTCAAACCCGCGCATGTACAGCTCCGGCGTGTGCCGGATCACGTAGTTCTTGCCTCTCTGGTCCAGCACCGTCCGCAGCCGGCGGTATTCGTCAAGCTGCGACACCGCCTCCATCAGGCATTGCTCAACGCTCCCGGACATGCTCGACTCCAGAAGCCATATCTTCCTCTCGACCTTGAACGCGCCCTCCTTCCAGCTCATGATTCGGAGGAAAGCCTTTTTGCCGGTGAGGGATCCGGACTCGGCATGGATGATCTTTTTTTCGCGGAGATAGATTTCCCCGGGCTCTTGGCCCTCGGGGCTGACCCGCAGGCAGACTTCCGAGGGCGCGTAATAATTGAGCATCTGCAAGACAAAGGAAATGCCGATGTCTTTGAGGTTGCCGCTGACCATGCCGCTGTTCTTGAGCTCTTCCACCTTGAGGATCAGCTCGTTGAGCCTCCGGCTGCGCTTGATCAGCCGCTCGACCTTGAGCATGACCTCCACGCAATTCACGGGCTTGACGATGTAGTCGTCGGCGCCGACCTTGAGCCCCCGTATCCTTTCCGGCAACTGCCCCAGCACCGAGCAAAATATGAACGGGATGTTGTCAAACCCGCGGCTGCGGATCTCCCGGCACAATTCCGGGCCGTCGATCCCGGGCATCATGATGTCGGCTATGATCAGCTCGGGCATGAAGCTCTCCAGCATGGAAAGCGCCTCGGCGCCCGAGCGCGCGGTGACCACCCGGTAGTCGGCCAGCTTGAAACAGTTGGTGAAGAACTCAAGCATGTCCTCGTCGTCGTCAACCACCAGGATGTTTATGATTTCCACGGATTCACCCTTTGCCGCCCGCGCGGCCCGGCCCGCAGGCATGGTCCGCCGCGGCGCGGATCTCCCCAAGCCAGCCCCGCATCCGGGCCAGGCCGCATGATTCCAGGCCCGGGCCTTCCCGCAGATGTTTCTCCCACTCCCCCGCGATCTCGCTCAGTTCTTTCAGGCCGAAACTGCCGGCGGTGCCGTGCAGTTTGTGCACCGCGTTGAGCAGCCGGCCGCGCGTCTCGGCCGCGGGCGCGGACGCGGATTCTTGGAGCAATTGCTCAAGCTCCGCGATCCTTGCCGGCAGCCGGCCCAAAAAGTTGATCCTCATCCGGGCGAGAGCCCGAAGCACGTCCTGGTCTTCATTGCCCATGATGCCTGCTCCAGACTTTTCTCAGCGTGGCCGGCAGGTCCAGCGGGTCAAATGGCTTCTTGATCACTTCCGCGGCGCCCAGCTCTTTGTAATGCGCGACCTCCGCGGGCAGCACCCGCGCGGTCATGAACACCACCGGCGTGCGCGACAGTTCCGGCATCTCCCGCAGCTTCGCCAGCGTGCCCGGCCCGTCAATGCCCGGCATCAACACGTCCAGGATGATGATGTCCGGGGCCAGGCCGCGAGCTTTTGCCAGCGCTTCCTCGCCCGAGGAACAAAGCACCACATTCCAGCCGCCCAGGCGCTCCAGCGCCAGCGCCGCCACCGCCCGGATGTCCGGCTCGTCCTCAACCAGCATCACCGATTTGAGTTCCGGTATCCCCATGCCCGCCGCCTCAGTCCCAGCCTCCCGGGCCGGAGTCCCTGTCCCCGGTCAACGTTTTAACCGCGCCGCGCAGTTTATGGCCGGTGGCGCGAAGTTTCCAAAAATAAACCGAAACGCTCCGCGCCGCGGCCGCAAGCAGCGCTCCCAGCCGGCTCTCCGCGCTTTGACCAGTACTTTCCGCCAGAGCCGCGGTCTTTGCCGGCCCCGAGCCATAGGGCTTCCCTCCCGGGCCGGTCTGGTCCAAGCCTGCGATCTCGTTCACCAGCCGGGTCAGGCGTTCGCTGTTCCTCTGCGCGATGTCAACCAGCTTTTTCGCCTGGTCGTGGACGTGTCCGGCCGCTCCCGCGCTCAGCAGTCCGAGCGAGGCGTTGATTGAGGTCAGGGGCGTGCGCAGGTCATGGCTGAATGCGGCGAGGAACTCATTTTTCATTTGCTCAATCTCTTCCCGGGCAGGCATCCTTCTGGTCCGGTCGCGGATGAATATTGCGGCGCCAACTAATTCCTTGCCGGGACCGCTGATCGCGGCGATGTTTAACTCCCAGGTAACCTTCCCGCCGCTGGTTTCAACCGTGCGCGTGAGACTGCCGGCTTGATCACCGCTTGCGGCGAACTGCTCGAGCCGATCTTTCAGCCAGGGGATCAGCCCGGTTATGCTTTTGCCTTTGAAGCTGTCGGGGTTCGGGCTTAAAGTTCCATCTTTGAGATTGAACAGAACTTGCCACGCCGAGGCATGGTTCATGTCCTCGATCCGGAACTCGCGGTCCAGCAGGACCACCGGCTCCGGGAATGCGTCAAATACAGCTTGGTACTTGTTCCGCTCCTCGGTCAAGGAGCGATTGGCGGCCTGGAGTTCTTCAATTGAATCCTGCTCCGGCCCTTTGGCCCGGCGAATCCGCGTCCTTGCTGGGATTGGTCTTCCATGCATGCTTTCACGATCATCTCTGGTTTGCCGGCGCGCGCCCAAGACGAAATAAACCTCTCAATCCCTAAACCGCGTTGACCAGCGCTGTCGCGCCTTGGCCATTCGCTCAAAACCTAAGATTGAAATAACCGAAGTCAAGGAGGGATAATTGGGGTCAGAGCTTTACTTGTAGTTTGACTGGACTGAGCTGCCTTCCCGGTCGTCGTTAAGCTACAAGTAAAGCTCTGACCCCAAAACCTCTTGGAAAGAGGCGCAGAATTTTTTCAGGCGCGGGAGGAGTTGTTTGCTTTTGCCGCATTTGGCGATCAGGTTGACGAGCGCGCTGCCGATCACCACTCCGTCCGCGTAACGGGCAATCCCGGCCGCCTGCTCGGGCCGGGAAATCCCGAACCCGACCGCGACCGGGAGATTCGATATCTTCCTGATCTCCGCCAGATGCTCCTTCATGTCCGAGGGCAGCTTTTTGCGCGCGCCGGTGATGCCGGTAACCGAAACGTAGTAGATGAACCCACTCGAGCTCTCGGCCACCGCCTTGAGCCGGTCCGGACCGCTCACCGGGGTGGCAAGGTGGACAACGCTCAGGCCGCAGTCCCGGCAATGGCGCCTGAGCGGACCGCTTTCCTCCGGAGGCAGGTCAACGATCAGCATCCCGTCAATGCCCGCTTCCGCGCCGACATGCGCGGCTTTTTCCTCGCCATACCTGAAGACCGGGTTGTAGTAGCTGAAGAGCAGGAGCGGCACCGAGGTCCTTTTTCGCACCCGCTCGACCATTGCGAAGACGTCATCGAGCGTGAGGTATTTTTTGAGCGCGCGCAGCGAGGCCTCCTGGATGGTCGGTCCGTCCGCGGTGGGGTCGGTGAAGGGAATGCCCAGTTCGATGATGTCCGCGCCGGACTCGGCGAGCGCGGGTATTATTTTTTCGGTGGTCTTAAGGTCCGGGTCGCCGGCGGTGAGGTAGAGGATGAGCGCGGCCCGACCTTGTTTCTTGAGCTCGGCGAATTTTGTTTCTATGCGGTTCATCTCTTTTTCCTCTTCTTGGGGAGCGAATTTATTCGCGATTCAATTATTCCCAAATCCTTGTCTCCCCTTCCGCTGAGGTTGACGATGACAATCTGATCTTTTGCCATTCCGGCCGCGAGCCTGACGGCGTGGTAAGCCGCGTGCGAACTCTCCAGCGCGGGGATCACGCCCTCGTAGTGGCAGAGCATTTCAAAGGCTTCCAGGGCCTGCTCGTCGGTCACCGCCACGTAGCTTGCCCTCCCGGTCTCCTTGAGCCAGCTGTGCTCGGGCCCCACGCCCGGATAGTCGAGCCCGGGCGCAATCGAGTGGGCGGGGAGAATCTGCCCGCGCTCATCCTGCAGCACGTAGGACTTGGACCCGTGCAGCACTCCCAGGCTGCCCGCGGTCAGGCTCGCGGAATGCTCGCCGGATTTCAGGCCCCTGCCCGCGGCCTCGGCGCCGATAAGTTTCACCCCCGGCTCGCCGATGAAGGGATAGAACAGGCCCATGGCGTTCGACCCGCCGCCCACGCAGGCGACCAGCGCGTCCGGCAGGCGGCCCTCCTGTTCTTGAACCTGCGCTTTGGTTTCCTCGCCAATCACCTTCTGGAACTCGCGCACGATTTTGGGATAGGGGTGCGGCCCGGCCACCGAACCGAGCAGGTAGTAGGTGGTCTTGACGTTGGTGATCCAGTCGCGCATGGCCTCGTTCAGCGCGTCCTTCAAGGTCCGGCTCCCGCTTCCGACCGGCCGTATTTTGGCCTTCAGGATTTTCATCCGGAAGACGTTCGGACTCTGCCGCGCCATGTCTTCCTCACCCATGAAAATCTCGCAGTCGAACCCGAGCCAGGCCGCGACCGTGGCCGTGGCCACCCCGTGCTGGCCGGCGCCGGTCTCCGCGATCAGCCGGGGCTTGGCCATCCTGCGCGCCAGCAGCGCCTGTCCCAGCGCGTTGTTGATCTTGTGCGCGCCGGTGTGGCATAAGTCCTCGCGCTTGAGATAGATTTTGGCCCCGCCGACTTTTTCGGTGAGCCGCCTGCAGAAATAGAGCGGGGTTGGCCGGCCCACGTAATGACGCAGGTGGTGCTTGAGTTCGGCCTGGAAACCGCGGTCGTGGTAATGCTTTTCAAACGCGGCATCGAGCTCGATGAGCGCGGGCATCAGCGTTTCCGCCACGAACCTGCCTCCGAACTCCCCGAATTTGCCTTTCTCATCTGGCAGCATTTTTCACCGCCTGGAAAAAATTCCTGAGCTTCGCCTGGTCTTTCACCCCGGGCGAACTCTCCACTCCCGAAGCCGCGTCCACCGCCCAGGGCTTGACTGCTTTGATCGCCTGCGCCACGTTCTCGGCGTTAAGCCCTCCGGCAAGTATGATCTTTCCCGCAAGCTTCCCGGCTTTCCCGGCCAGCGCCCAGTCCGGGCTTTGGCCGGATCCGCCGAAGCCCTTGGTGCGGCTGTCGATCAGCCACAGAACTTTCTCGTACGCGGCCATGGCCTCAAGGTCTTGCTCCGAGCCCAGGCGCAGGGCCTTGATCACCGGGACCGGAATTTCCCGGCAGTAGTCCCACGGCTCGTCCCCGTGCAACTGCGCATAATCCAGCTTAAGCCTTTTGATGATTTCCTTCACCTCCGGGAGCGGCTGGTTGACAAACACGCCCACGAGCCCGGCCTTGGATTTAAGCCCGCGGATGATTCTTGCGGCGTTTTCCGGCGTGATGAAACGCCTGGTCCCGGGCCAGAAATTGAAGCCGATAAAATCCGCGCCCAGAGCGAGAGCGGCCTCGGCGTCGGAAAGCCGGGTGATGCCGCAGACCTTAACCTTGACCATAAACCATCTCCCGGAGCTTTGATTCCGGATCTTTTGCGGCCAGCAAGGCCCCTCCGACCAGGAACCCGGTTACGCCCAGTTTTTGGAACTGCTCGAGCTGGGCCCGGGTTTCAAACCCGCTCTCGCTGATCACGATGCGGTCTTGAGGAATGAGCGGCAGCAAATTGCGGGTGGTCTCAAGGCTGACCTCCAGCGTGGCCAGGCTCCGGTTGTTGATCCCGATCAGCCTGGCCCCGAGCGAAAGCGCGCGCTCCAGTTCTTGCTGGTCGTGGACCTCGACCAGGGGCGTCATCTGCAGTTCCTTGGCGAGCAGGAATAGCTCGTCCAGTTTTTTCTGCTCAAGCGCTGCCACGATCAGGAGAATTACATCCGCGCCGGAAACGCGCGCGAGCACCACCTGGAAAGTCGAGATGATGAAATCCTTGCACAAGACCGGGAGCGAGCAATTCTTCCTGGCCGACGCCAAATCCTCCAGGCTGCCGCCAAAATGGTCTTCCTCGCATAAAACCGAAACCGCGGCCGCGCCCGCCGCCTGGTATTTTTTCGCCAGCTCGCCCGGGTCCAGCCCCGGACGAATTTCCCCCTTGCTCGGGCTCTTGCGCTTGATCTCCGCGATCACCGGAATCACGCCCTGGCCTTTGCCCAGGACTTGCGCGTAGAAATCCCTGACTGCCGGCGCGTCCGCAAGCATGCGCTCCAAATCCGGAAGCGGGAAATTTTTCTTCTGCTCCGCGACGCTCGCCTTTTTCTTTTCCAGGATTTGGGAAAGGACGTCGCTCATTTGGTCTGGGCTTCCTGGTTGGAGCATTTGATCAGTTGCTCGAGTTTTTTGGCGGCCTTGCCGGACTTGATGGTCTCCTGCGCATGCTCTATCCCCTGCTTGATGTCTTTGGCTTTGCCGCCCACGTAGATCGCGGCGCCGGCGTTGAGCATCACCACGTCCGCGCAGGGACCGTGTTCGCCCGCGAGCACTGCCCGGATCAACTCGGCGTTATATCCGGGCGCGCCTCCCCGGAGGTCCGCGAGTTTGGCGCGCTTGAACCCGAACTGCTCGGGCGTGATTTCGAACTCGCTCACCTTGCCGTCCTTCAATTCCGCGAGCGCGGTCGGGCCGGTGATGGATATTTCGTCCAGGCCGTCGGCCCCGTGCGCGACCAGGGCGCGGGAGCTGCCCAGGTTGAGCAGGACCTCGGCCAGAGGCCGGACCCACTTCCGGTCAAAGACGCCGATCAACTGCGCTTTGGCGTCCGCGGGGTTGCTGATCGGTCCGAGCAGGTTAAAAATGGTCCGGATTCCCATCTCCCGCCGGGGCGTGATCGCGTGCTTCATGGCCGCATGCAAAAGCGGCGCGAACAAAAACCCGATCCCGCACTCGGCGATGCAGTTTTCAACCGTTGGCACCGAAGCGTTGATGTTCACGCCCAGGGCGGAAAGCACGTCGGCGCTGCCGCAGGTCGAGCTGGCGGCGCGGTTGCCGTGCTTGGCCACCACCAGCCCGGCCCCGGCCGCGACCAACGCGGCCGCGGTGGAAATGTTGAAGGTGAAGGAATGGTCCCCGCCGGTGCCGCAGGTGTCTATGCAATGGGCCGGCGCTTTGATTTTCGTGGCCTTGCCGCGCATGACTTTGGCGGCTGCGGTGATCTCGTCCACGCTCTCGCCCTTGATCCGCAGCCCCATGAGAAAAGCCGCGACCTGGCTGGGGGTGGCCTCCCCGGTCATGATCTCCTCCATCACCGCGGTCATGGCGTTCTGGTCCAGCCCTTTGCCCTCCGCCAATAACGCAATCGCCTCCGTAATCATCGCCCTCTCCTTGGGATTACATCCCGAGAAAATTTTGCAGCAGTTGTTTGCCGTCCTCGGTCAGAATCGACTCCGGATGGAACTGAACCCCTTCCACGCAAAAATTCTTGTGCCGCACACCCATAATCTCGTTGTCCTCTGAACGGGCCGTAACCTCAAGTTCGGCCGGCAAAGATTTTTCCTCAATCGCCAGCGAGTGGTACCTGGTCGCCCGGAACGGGTTTTTCATCCCTGCGAACAGCCCCCGGCCGTCGTGGCTGATCAGGGAAGTTTTGCCGTGCATCAATTTTTGGGCGCGCACGATTTTTCCGCCAAAGGCGCATCCGATGGACTGGTGTCCGAGACAGACTCCGAGCAGGGGGATTTTGCCGGCAAAATGCCTGATCGCCTCCACGCAAACGCCGGCCTCGGCCGGGCTTTTGGGGCCGGGGGAGATCACGATTCTCTCCGGCTGCATTTTTTCGATCTCGGCGATGGTGATCTGGTCGTTTCTTTTCACCACCAGTTCCTGGCCAAGCTCTCCGAGATACTGGACCAGGTTGTAAGTGAACGAGTCGTAATTGTCGATCATCAGCATCATTATTTTTCTCCGTTGAGCGCCAGTCCCCGGCGGGCCATTTCCACCGCGCGCATCATGGCCTTGGCCTTGTTGACCGTTTCCTCATACTCGCGCTCCGGGACCGAGTCCGCGACAATGCCCGCGCCCGCCTGGACGTTGATCATGCCGTCCTTGATCAGGATCGTGCGGATGGTGATGCACATGTCCATGTTGCCGTTGAAGCTGAAATACCCGACCGCGCCGCCGTACACCCCCCGGCGCGAACTCTCCAGCTCCTCGATAATCTCCATCGCCCGTATTTTGGGCGCGCCGGTGAGGGTCCCGGCCGGGAACGCCGCGCGCAAAACGTCGAACGCGTCCCGCCCTTTTTCCACATCCCCAATCACGTTGGACACCAGGTGCATGACGTGGCTGTAGCGCTCGACCACCGCCAGTTCGCTCACTTTCACCGAGCCGGTCTTGCAGACTCTTCCCAGATCGTTCCTGCCCAGGTCCACCAGCATGATGTGCTCGGCCATTTCCTTCGGGTCCTTGCGCAGCTCTTGCTCAAGCGCAAGGTCCTGCTCCGGGGTCCGGCCGCGCGGCCGCGTGCCCGCGATCGGACGGGTCTCGGCCTTGCCGTCCTCCACCCGCACCAGGACCTCGGGCGAACTGCCCACCAAGACCTCGCCGCCCATTTTCAGATAGAACAGGTAGGGGCTGGGGTTGATGTGCCTTAGGGCGCGGTAAAGCTGGAAAGGGTCGACGCGCGCGGGCGCCCGGAAGCGCTGGGAGATCACGGCCTGGATGATGTCTCCGCCGCGGATGTATTCCAGGGTTTTTTCGACCGCGGCTTCAAATTCCTTTTGCGAGAAGTTGCTCTGGAACTCGAGCGGGTCTTTTTGCGGCTGCGGCTCCGGGATGAGGATCGGGCTTTTGAGCCGGTTGGCGATCCGCTCGATCTCCCGGGTTGCCTGCTCGTATTTTTCGCGGAGCGAGTCATGGGAATCGATGTGGACGTTGACCACGATCTTGATGGTCTGCTTGAGCCGGTCAAAGATTATAATCTTGTCGGTGATGAACATGTGCACGTCGTACCCGCCCAGGTTGTCGGGATTGATCATCGGCAATTTCTCGATGGAGCGCACCAGGTCGTAGCCCAGATACCCGACCGCTCCCCCGAAGAACCGGGGAAGGCCCTCCAGCTGGACCGGCTGGTAAGAGTTCAAAATCTCGCGCAGGGGAGCGAGCGGGTCTTTGAAGCCCTCGATCACGCGGAAGCTCGCTCCTTCAATGATTTCGGCGCGCGCGCCTTTGGCCTTGTAAATGATGCGGGGTTCGGCTCCGAGGAAAGAGTATCGGGCCCATTTTTCTCCGCCTTCGACGGATTCGAGGAGGAAAGAGTACTCGGAGGGGTCTTGGCGCAAAAATACCCCCACCGGGCTTTCTAGGTCCCAAAGGATTTCGCCATAGACGGGGATCAGATTGCCGCTGCGAGCCAGCGTTTGGAAGGCGCCGAACTCGGGATTATATTTGATTACCACCCCATGTGAAGGGACAGCATATCAGAAAAAAAATTTTTGTCAACACGGCTGCCCGCCTCGGGGCCAAAGGATAAAGCTCTTAGAATCAGTAGTGTCCGGGGAAAAATTGCGAGATTTTCCACAAACGCTCGACGCAGGCCCATTTGACGGCTCCGGGACGAGTTGCCATTGCCTGATCCCAGCAACTGGACAATGATCCACGCGTCTTAACCTGCGCTTGAAATTCGATTTCGATAGCCCGGCCATTCATGGCTTGGACTGCGATTGAAATTGCTTTTCGATAGCCCGGCCATTCATGGCCGGGAACGGCGACCGCCTAAAACCCTTGCTGCGGCCCACGCCGCGGCGTGGGCCGCAGCATTAAGAGGAGAGCGCCGGGCTATCGAAAACCCGGCCTACCGGCTCAAATTATTTATTTGATGACCATAAGCGCCGGGCTATCGAATCCGGCAATGAGCGGAAAATTTTTCCCCGGACAGTATTGTCTTAGAATTCCAAATTGCAAAGGATTCCGCGGTGGTCGAGATTGTAGCGGCCGTCCAGGCGCTTGGTTCCCGGGCTTGGGCCCAGGACCCGGCACGCGCCTTGGGCGAAATCGGAGACCACGTGGTCCAGGGTCTTGAGCGGCAGATCGAGCAGCGGCAGGAAGATGGTGAAGTATGGCGGATTGCGCTCCGCGACTCCGGACAGATAATGGAAATTCCCGGCCGTAAAGTTCTGCTCCCATACCCGCACGCTCTTGTCCTTGCTCCGGTACGGGTCCAGGTTCCAGTCGCCGGCCATGATCGTCCCTCCGGGGAGCGCGGCCTGAAAAGCCGCGGCAACCTCGGCCGCGCGGCAGCCGGAACTGATCGAATCCGGATGGCCGTTGATCAGCCGGTATTGCTTGCCGTCAATCTCCACGTCCACGGTCGTGACCGAGAAACCCTGATCGCAAGATGACGGGATGGTCAAACGCGGGACCACGCACAGAGCCCCGTCCGGGCAGCCCTGGATATGGCCCGCGCCTTTCTTGATCCCCACCGCCTCGAACGCTCCCCTGGTCACCGCGATGGTATAATCAGGCCCCAAAATCCTGCGCGCCTGCTCCTTCTCCTCCGCGGAACGCTTCTCAAAACCATGACACACAAAACCGCGCTTGCGCTCGTTTTTCGCCCGGCAGTACTCCGCGGGCACCACCTCCTGGAGCAGCACCACCTCCGCATCGATTGCCCGAATGGAAGCGGTCACCCGCTTCTCCACGCTCGAAAGGCACAGCTTCCAGCCGTAGCCGGTGCAGAGCAGGTCCGAGTTGCCGATGTTGGCGGAAAGCAAGGTCACGGATGCCGCGGAACCCGAAAGGCCGAAGACCATGCCCAAGCCCGAGAACAGCAGAACTAAAACACCTCTCATCATGGCACCCCGTAATTTACCCCTGCTCCCCAGCCAATTCAAATGGACTGGGGAATCGAGATTCCCGAAAATAGCCGCTGGGGCGCAATTGTGATAGTATGGTAGGCCAATTTGGACGGAGAGAACTTGGAGTCGGAAAACAGGCGCATATTCTACGGCTGGTGGATCGTGCTGGTGACATTCGTTGCGAACTTCATGAGCAACGGCATGAGTTTTTACGGCTGGAATACTTTTTTGCAGCCGTTGTGCGAGGCGCACTCCTGGAGCCGGACCGCGGTGAACGTCGCGCCTTCCCTGGGCTCGGTGATCGGTATTTTTTCGCAGCCCCTTTTCGGGAGATGGGTGCTCAAGTACGGGCCGAAGAAATTGATGATCATCTGCGCGTTTGCCTCGGGCGGGAGCTTCATGCTGATGGGCCGGGCCGACAGCCTGGTCTATTTTTACATCGCCAACTGCATGCTGTTTTTTTCCAACGTGGGGATCAACGGGCTGGTCCCCAACACCGCGGTCTCCAACTGGTTTGAAAAATACCGGGGCAAGGCGCTCGGGTTTTCAACCTCCGGCATCTCGCTCTCCGGCGCAATCATCCCGCCCTTCGCGTTCCTCCTGCTCGAACATTTCAGCCTGGCCCAATCCTTCGCCATCATCGGCGCCTTGACCTGGGTGGTGGTGATCGCGGCCACGCTCTTGTTGATGAAGGACCGTCCGGAGGACTATGGTCTTCACCCGGACGGCATCTCGCGCGACCCGGCGCCGTCTTCGGAGAAAATCCCGGACGAAATTCTGATCAGCCGGAAGGAGCTTTTGCGCACCCAGGCGTTCTGGCACATCGGACTTGCCTACGGGCTGATGCTGCCGGGGGTGGTGGGGGTGATGAGCCAGCTCAAGCCTCGGTTTACGGACATCGGGTTCACGGGCTGGGACGCGGTTTGGATGATGGCGGCCACCGCGCTGATCGGGAGCTTCGGCAAAATCGCCTGGGGATGGCTCTGCGACCATTTTGACCCCAGGCGAGTGGTGGCCGCGGCCATCCTCTGCCAGATCGCGGGACTGGTGGTGCTGGCCTTCGGCAACTCGGTGCTCGTGCTTTCGCTCTTCATCGTGCTCTTCGGGTTTGGCATGGGAGGCGTGATGAGCACCATCGCGATCGTGAGCGCGGACTTTTTCGGAAGAGCCAATTTCGCAAAGGTCTACGGCTACATCGCGCTCTTCCTGGGGTTCCAGTTCAGCGGATATCTGATGATGGGACGCAGCTTCGACGTCTCCGGGTCCTACAACTACGCCTACCTCGTATTCATCGGCTTCTACGCCCTAGCGCTCGGCCTGATCCTGACCGCGCGATACCCCAGGGCGGACCTCCGAGGGTAAAGCGAATCTCAAATTTCAGATCACTACTGTCCGGGGAAAATTCTTCCGCTCTTTGCCGGATTCGATAGCCCGGCGCTTATGGTCATCAACCAAATAATTTGATCGGGAGTTCGGGTTTCGATAGCCCGGCGCTTCAGCGCCGGGGAACCGGGGCCACCCCCCTCCTGCTTCGGCCCGCGCCCCACGCGGGCCGCAGCAAAAAAGATAGGCGGTCCCTGTTCCCGGCCATGAATGGCCGGGCTATCGAAATCGAATTTCAACCGCAGGTTAAATCATGAATGGCGGGGCTAATGAAATGCAGGACCGGCTCTGTTCATCTAAGTAGTTGATGACCAGAATGGCCGGGCTATCGAAACCGAATTTCAACCGCAGGCCAGGACACGTGGATCATTGTCCGGTTGATTGGATTTGGCAATAGCAGTTCGTCCCAATGCCGTCAAATGGGCCTACGCGCAGCGCCTACAGGAAATCTCTCAATTTTTCCCCGGACATTACTGATTTCAGATCTCAAGGAAAAGGATCGCGAATGAATTCGCTCGCACGGAATATCATGGTGAGCTCTTGCTTCTCTTTACTTTTTCGAATTCGGCGGAGGTTTTTTGGGGTACTTCAGCATGGAGACTTTGGCGTGAACGGCTTTGAACTCAGGCGAGTCCCATTTCAGGTTTTGAGTCGGGCCCAATTCTGCGGCCAGTTCCTGGATGAGCTTTTCGCGGTTGCCGGGGTCGGGGTGGTCGCTCAAGAACCTTTCGATCTCGCTTGGCTTTCCCTTTTTCGCGGCCAGCCGGGCAAAAAAGTCGGACATGGCCTCGGGATTGTACCCGGCCTGGTGCATGAGCCTTGCGCCCATGTCGTCCGCTTCCCGCTCGTCCTTGCGGGAGTAGGCCAGGAAAGCGCCGGTGGCCGCGACGTTGACGGCGAGTTGCGCGATTTGGGGGTCAACCTTGCCGGAGAGTCCGAACAAGAGTATGTCCGCGGCCACGCTGGCCGCGATCTTGGCGCTTAGTTGCCGGGTGCCGTGCCGCAGGATGACGTGCGCGATCTCGTGGTCGATCACCGCGGCAAGCTCGGCCTCGTTTTGGCATTGGTTGATCAGCCCGGTGAAAATGAACAGGCTGCCGCCCGGAACCGCGAACGCGTTCACCTCCGGAGTGGTTATGATGTGGAACCGGTAGCTGAATTGTTTGCCGGGGTCGTGGAGCGCCAGCTTCTGCCCGAGACGGTTAACGTATTCGTTGATCTGCGGGTCCTTATTGACCTGGCCCTTCTTCTCAAACTCCGCAAGCAACTGGCCGGAAACATCGTCGCCCATCTTCTTTTCCTGCTCAATGCTGAACAGGTTGAACTTTTGCTTGGCCGCGCAAGCGCTGAGCGCAAGGCTGATCGCCAGGATGAAAAATGTCTTCCGGTTCATGCGGAAAATATGGTGCTTTTTCCGACCAGTTCAACGTCTTGCGGCCTGGCCACGCAAGGCAGACCCCGATTTCGCCGGAGCAAAATGTTAAATGTTAAGGTTTGACCCCTTACTCATCCGAGTTTTTTCTGGAAGCGGAAGATGGAGACGACCAGGATTGCGAATCCGATCAGGGCCATGGCCAGGAGCTGCGGCCAGAGTTCGTGCCATCCGACTCCTTTGAGGAACAGTCCTCGGATGATGATAATGAAATACCTGAGTGGCAGGGCGTAGGTGAGGTATTGTATGGCCCGGGGCATGTTTTCGATGGGGAACGCGAAGCCGGAGAGGTAGATCATGGGCATGACCACGAAGAATGAGGCGGTCATCATTGCCTGCTGCTGGGTTTTGGAGACGGTTGAGACGAACAGGCCGAGTCCGAGGGTTGTCATGAGGAACACCACGCAGGCGAATCCGAGCATGAGCAGGCTGCCCTTGATCGGGACGTTGAACCAGAACACGGCCACGGTCAGGGCGAGTATGATGTCGATGGTCCCGATCAGGACAAAGGGCGCGAGCTTGCCGATGATGAGCGCATAGGGCCGGATGGGCGTGACCATGAGCTGCTCCATGGTGCCGACTTCCTTCTCCTTGACGATGGCCAGGGAGGTGAGCAGCATGGTCAGGATCATGAGCAGGGTTGCGAGCACTCCGGGCACCATGAAGTTCCTGCTCTTCAATTCCGGGTTATACCAGATCCTGATCTCAGGATTGACCCTCGGGATCTTGAGGCTTGCGCCCTGGGCCGCGGCCAGGGACGAGAGCGACTTAAGGGCCGCGGCCTGGGTATAGTTGCCGGCGATGATGCCGGCGTATTGCATGCCCGCAGTGGTGAGCAGGGGCTCGGAGCCGTCCACGATCACCTGCAGTTGCGCTCCCCGGTTGCCGATCAGGTTGTCCCCGAACTTCCGGGGGATGACCAGGGCGATGGAGGCTTTGCCGTAATCGAGGTAATGGTCCACGTCGTTGATGCCTTGGGCGTAGCCGCTGACTTCAAAGTAGCCGGAATTGACGAACTTGCTGACCAGTTCGCGGCTCTGCGCGGTCTTGTCCAGGTCGCAGACCACGGTCTGTATGTTGCGCACGTCCAGGTTGGTGCCGTAGCCCAGGATGATCAGCTGGAAGATGGGCGCCACGAAGATGATCGGGAACATGCGCGGGTCGCGGCGGAGCTGCAGGAACTCCTTCCGGATGATGTGCAGGATCGATTTCATCTCACAACCTCTTTTTCCTCATCCGCACCCAGCTCAGGCCGGTGAGCGCGAAGGCGAAAACCGCCATGTACAGAATCTGCGGCCAGAACGCGCCGATGCCCGCTCCCTTCAGGATGATGCCGCGCATGGCGACCAGGAAATATCGGGCCGGGATCAAATATGTGAACAACTGGACCGCCTCGGGCATGTTCCGGATCGGGAAGATGAACCCGGAGAGGATCATGGTCGGGAGCATGGTCAGGAGCAGCGAGAGCTGGAACGCGAGCTGCTGGGTGTTGGCCACGGTTGAGATCAGGAGTCCGGTGCCGAGCGCCACGAACAGGTAAAGCACGGTGATGAAGAACAACTGGAGCTGGCTGCCCTTGACCGCCACGTCGAACAAGAGCCAGCCCATGAGCAGGATGAGATAGGCGGTGACCAGCGAAATCAGGATGTAGGGTATGGTCTTGCCGATGATCAGCTCGAGCGGCTTGACCGGGGAGACAATGATCTGCTCCATGGTGTTCCGCTCCTTCTCCTTGACGATCGCCATGGAGGTGGAGATGACGCAGGAGATCATGAGGATGAACGCGATCAAGCCCGGGACCAAAAACTTGGCGCTTTTCAGTTCCGGGTTGTACCAGACCCGGGGACGGACATCGATGGGCATGACCAGTTCCCTGCCGGCCTTGCGCATGAAGGCCTGGCTGATGATTTTCAAAGAATAGCTTTGGACCAGGCCGGTGGCGTAGCCGAGCACGGTGGACGCCTTGTTGGCGTTGGACCCGTCGACCAGGATTTGCACCGAGGCCTCTTCCCCTCTTATAAGCTTGCGGGAAAAATCATATGGGACCACCAGAACCGCGGCGACTTTGCCCTCGTCCAAAAGCGAATTCACCTCATCCTTGCTCCGGAGGTAATAGGCCTGGTCGAAGTATTCCGAATGGAAAAAGGTGTCGATGAACTCGCGGCTCTGAGGCGATTTGTCCTCGTCATAGACCGCCATGCCGATGTGCTTGACGTCAAAGTTGAGCGCGTACCCGAAAAGCACGAGCAGCAGCACCGGGAATAAGACGAGCACGGCCAGGGTGCGGGGGTCGCGCGATATCTGCCGGAACTCCTTCTTGATGATGGGCTTCATCCGGCCGGGAAAGCTCATCGCCCGCCCCCGGTATCCGCGCCCGACGCGCTTTCAATCAGGTGGATGAAGACGTCCTCGAGCGAGGGGCTGATCCGGTCGATCCGTTTCACTCCGATTCCGCGGGAGCCGAGCAGCGCCCTGATCCGCTCGCGTCCCTCGCGCTCATCCGCGACGCTGGCGTGGAGGTAGGTTCCGAAGAGCGAGGTCTCGAGCACCCAGTCCTGCTGCTGGAGCAGGTCCAGGGCCTCCACCACCTGGTCGCATTCCACCTCCAGGATCGGGTTCTTGATGTGCTCCTGCTTCAACTGCCCCGGGCTGCCGCCCGCGATGATTTTGCCCGCGTCGATGAGCATGATCCGGTTGCAGTATTCGGCCTCGTCCAGGTAATGGGTGGTCACCATCACGGTGGTTCCCCGGCCGGAAAGCTGGTTGATCAACTCCCAGAAGCTCCGGCGCGACACCGGGTCCACGCCCCCGGTGGGCTCGTCCAGGAAAACGATCCTGGGGTTGTGGAGCACGGCGCAACCGAGCGCCAGCCGCTGCTTCCACCCCCCGGCCAGCTCCCGGGCCAGACTCTTCTCCCGGCCCTTGAGACCGGCCATGGCTATGGCCCATTCCATCCGCTGCTTGAGCTCCCCGCGCGAAAGCCCGTAAACCCCTCCGAAAAATCGGATGTTTTCCTCAACCGATAGGTCGTCGTAGAGCGAAAATTTCTGGGACATGTACCCGATGTTTTCTTTGACCCGCTCGGGCTCGCGGTTGATGTCATAGCCGGCCACGGTCGCGGTCCCGGAAGTGGAGCTCAACAGCCCGCACAGCATCCGGATGCAGGTCGATTTCCCCGCGCCGTTCGCGCCCAGGAACCCGAAGATTTCCCCCTTGTCCACAAAAAAACTCACCCGGTCCACCGCGATGAAATCGCCGAACCTTTTCGTGAGCTCCTTCACTTCTATGGCGTGTCCATCCATTTTTCCTCAACCGGACTTGAGCAGAGATATAAACACGTTTTCCAGCGAGGCCGGGACCTCCCGGAACTGAAGGCACCTGACCCCGTTTCGCTCGAGCAAGGCCTCCACCTTTGAAAAGTCGGTCATCGCGCTCGGCACCACTATGTTCACGCGGTCGCCGAACGCCTGCACCTCCTCCACCTCCGGTAGTTGCCGGACCAGCTCCAGGGCCTTGCGCGCGGGCTCGCAGACCAACTCAACGATTTTGCCTTTCATCAGCTTCTTGACGTTCTGCGGTTTATCCACCACCATGAACGCTCCCTGGTTCATGAGCCCGACCCGGGCGCAGCGCTCGGCCTCGTCAAGGTAGGGCGTGGTCATGACAATGGTGATCCGGCTCTTGAGCAGGTCCGAGAGTATTTTCCAGAAGTCGCGGCGCGAGACCGGGTCCACGCCGGTGGTGGGCTCATCCAGGAAAATGATCTCCGGGGTGTGGACCAGGGTGCAGGCGAGCGCGAGCTTTTGTTTCATTCCCCCGGAGAGTTTTTCCGCCAGGCGCCTGCGGAAGGGTAAAAGCCGGGTGAACTGAAGCAACTGGTCGCGCCGGGCCTTGAAATCGCGCACGCCGTTGATCTCGGCGAAGAACTCGATGTTCTCGTCCACCGTGAGGTCGCCGTAGAGGCTGAAGCGCTGGGACAAATAGCCGATGTGCTTCTTGATCTCCTCAATCTCTTTGACCAGGTCCAGGCCGAGGATTTTGGCCTGGCCGCGGCTCGGCTCGGTCACCCCGCAGAGCATGCGGATGAGAGTGGTTTTGCCCGCGCCGTCCGGGCCGACGATGCTGAACATCTCCCCCTGATAAACCTCCAGGTCGATCCCGGCCACCGCCTGGACGGTATCGAAATCTTTGCCCAGGCCCCTTATTTGAATGACCGCTTCAGCCATCGAAACTCCGAGTTAGCCGGGGGTGCCCCCGGTCTTGACCACGGCGTCCGCGGGCATGCCGGCCTTGAAAATCCCCTCCGGGTTCTGGATTTCAATCTTGACCGCGAACACCAGCTTCACCCGCTCTTCCCTGGTCTGGATGTTCTTGGGCGTGAACTCCGCGACCGGGGAGACGAAGATGACCGCGCCCAAAAATTTCCGGTCGGGGTAGGCGTCGATCATGACTTCCGCTCTCTGGCCGACCTTGACCCGGCCCAGCTCCTGCTCGGTCACGTAAATGGTCAGCTTGACCTTGTCCAGCTCCGAGACCGTGACCAGGGCCGCGCCCGGCGTGACCAGCTCCCCCACTTCCACCAGCTTGTGAGTGACGACGCCGCTGACCGGCGAGTTCACGTGACAGTAGGCGATCATCTGTCCGGCCAGGGCCGCAGTGGCCTGAGCGCCTTCCACCTGCGCCCGGGCAGCCTGGTACCGGGCCTCCAGTTCCTCCTTCTGCTTCTCCGTGCCGGTGCCCTGCCGGAGCAATTTCAGCGTGCTCTCATAATTGCTTCTGATGACCTTGAGCCCGGCCCTGGCCATCTCCAGGTTGGCATTGGCCTGGGCCGACTGCAGGTCGTAAATGGTGTGATCGATCTCGGCGAGGGTGTCCCCGCTCTCCACCCTGCTCCCCTCGTCAACGTAGAGCTTGATCAGGTTGCCGCTCACCTTGGAAGATACGTTAACCTCCACGGCCTCAATGGTCCCGGAAGCGCTGATCTCGTTTTCCCCGCCCGGGCGCGAACACGAAAAAAGCGCCGCCATTGCCGCGGACATCACCGCCGCCATGCCCTTTAGATTCATGCTTTGCCTCCAGCCGGTCTGCGACCCGGCAATAACCTGCCCATCCTTTGGGACCTCGCCTTCCCGGTCATCACCCCTTCGAACATCACCTTGACGATCGCCTCGAAAGTCTCATAAGGCGTGAACGGGAGTTCGGAAAGAACCTCCGGGTTGATCATGTTCTCGATCACGGTCAGATACATCCGGAGCAAAAGACCGGGATCGATGTCGCGCCGGAAAATGCCCTTGCCCATGCCTTCCTGCAAATAGCGGCCGAAATTCTCCAGAACCTTGGTGCGCCGGAAATCCTCAATCTCCTTCCACAAATCCGGAGCATACAGCCGCAAATCCTCGATGAACGGACGGTTGAACTGAGAGACGCGCAGCCCCACAAAGCTCATCAGCGTCTTCAGCCTCCCCGCAAAATCAAGAGAGCGGTCGGAAATGATCGATTGGACCCCGGCCCCGATCTCTCTCTTCAATTCCTCAATTACCGCCCGCAGCAGCGTTTCCTTGCCCGCAAACAACTGGTAGAGAGTCTTCTTGCTGATCCGGCATTCAAGCGCGATCTCCTCCATGGTCACCCGGCTGAAACCATAGCGGAAAAACTTCTCCCGCGACTTCTCCAGAACCCGCCGGACTATTTTTTCCCTCTGCTCCAGAATCCCTCCCAAATTTTGAAAACTGATTTCGTTTTTCCAGTTTCCAATCTAGCACGGCCCCCGATAACTGTCAAGAGAAAAACGCCGAATTGCCAAAATTTGCGAAAGCAGTGAGAGCGGTCTTGGCCCTAACCAACCCCGCCCTCTTCGCCATCTATTATTTTGTGGGGTCAGGCCCGAATGGCGCTAATTTAAGGTTGAGCCTGATAGCCAAGCGCTTATGGTCGTCAACTGAATAGGTTGACAGGTATTCGATTCTTTCGATAGCCCGGCGCTTATGGTCATCAACCAAATAATTTGATCGGGAGTTCGGGTTTCGATAGCCCGGCGCTTATGGTCATCAACCAAATAATTTGATCGGGAGTTCGGGTTTCGATAGCCCGGCGCTTATGGTCATCAACCAAATAAGTTGATCGGGAGTTCGGGTTTCGATAGCCCGGCGCTTCAGCGCCGGGGAACCCGGCCGCGCCCCCTGCCGCTGCGGCCCGGGCCGCGGCCCGGGCCGCAGCAAGGGTTTTAGGCGGTCGCCGTTCCCG
>Ga0315294_10000282_pt1 | contig 54592 bp, 54 predicted proteins | sample YL17G13_40_MG_FD_203626 | JGI IMG/M metagenome (GOLD analysis project Ga0315294, IMG submission 203626) | Sediment microbial communities from Yellowstone Lake, YNP, Wyoming, USA - YL17G13_40 | ecosystem: Environmental > Aquatic > Freshwater > Lake > Sediment | place: USA: Wyoming | collected... | reverse complement strand
CTTCGAATACATTCGACTACGCTTCCTTCGACAGGCTCAGGACACTTCGTCGAAGGACACTGAGCGCAGTCGAAGTGCAGTATTCGCCCTGAGCATGTCGAAGGGGCGAACCATCCTGAGTTGCGTCGAAGGGTTCGCACCCATAACTTCTATTGATTTAATATGGCAGGGAAAAACTGCCCTAAGCCTTTTCTTATCAACATTACGGCGATGGCCGCCAAAAGAAGATGCATAATCTTCGAAAGCACTTTAGCCCCTCTTTCACCCAGCATCTTTATAATGAAGCTCGAGGAATAAAATATCAGGCCCGCCAAAGCTACATTAGAAAGAATGGATAAGGATGCCATGTACACGCCATATTGGCTTGCTATCAATAATGAGGTAGTCAAAACCGCCGGCCCGGCTATTAGAGGCGTCCCAAGCGGCACTGCCCCCACTTCGCTAGCCGGTATTTTGTGTCTCTTCGAGGAGCTCAGGATATCAAGGATAGCTATACAGAAAAGGACCAGCCCGCCGGCGATCATAAAATCGCCGAGGGTAATGTTAAGGACCTTAAATATCCAATTTCCAAAAAAAACAAAGCCGATAGCAAGGCAAAGCGCGGTTATAACGGAATGAGTTATGATTACAGATCTTTTCTTTTTGTTAAATCCGCTCGTGAGGCTTACGAATATGGGCAGGACTCCTACGGCATCGACCGCGACAAATATAGGAATAAATGCGAGCCAGAAAATTTTAATCATAGACCTCTCTCTCTATTATTCGCGGATATTATACCATTCGTCCTTTTAATTATCAACAGGCTTTTTTCTTTATTTTTGTGGCGCTTCGTGGTATACTTATATATACAAAAAAATGGAGGGTTGCATGCCGGAATTTGAATTTTTTGACGTAAAGACAAAAACGAAGTTTAAAACAACCGAGTTCAGAGTCGTGGAAAAAAGCGGCCGTTCTTTTGTAGTCGCAAAATCTCCCAGCGGCCCTCATGAATGCTGGAGAGTAGTGGGAAAAGACGCTGCGGCAAAACTGAAGGCATAATTCCTGTCTTTATACTTATTTTAAATCCGGATAGAATTTTCCGGCAGAGGGACAGAGTTTATTTATCGCGCATTCGGGGCAAAGCGGTTTTCTCGCCTGACAAATAGTCCTACCGTGATTTACAAGAAGATGATTAAAGTCTAACCAATCCTCTTTCGGCGCCAAAGCCATCAAATCCCTTTCTATCTTATCGGGGTCATTCTCTTTGCTAAAATCTAGCCGTTGAGAAAGTCTTCTTACGTGCGTATCTACCGCTATGCCTTCCGCCTTGCCGAAGGAGCTAGAAAGAACGATATTCGCCGTTTTGCGGGCAACGCCGGGCAAAGTAATCAAGTCCTCCATTGAATCGGGCACGCGAGCGCCAAACTCGCTCAAGATCTTTTTTGAAGCGCCTATTATATTTCTCGCTTTATTCCTATAAAAACCCGCTGAGCGGATATCCTTTTCCAGAGACAACTGCCTTGCCGCGGCAAAAGCGGCTATTGTCTTATATTTCTTGAATAAAAAAGGCGTTATTTTATTTATTCTCTCGTCGGTGCATTGAGCGGAAAGTATCGTCGCTACCAAAAGCTGAAAAGGGTTTTTATGCCGAAGCGCTGTCCGCGGGTTGGGATATTTATTTCTGAGGATCTTTATGATAGGCCTCATCCTATCTTTTCGGCTTTTCATAAGAATATTGATACTCATCCGTGTATCGGCTTGCCGAAAACTGCTTTTGCGGCATCGCCCGCTATCTCTGACAGTGTCGGATGCGCATGTACCGCCTTCGCTATATCGTCCACCGTAAGGCCGGCGCTTTTCGCCAAAATAAATTCGTGGATTATTTCGGTGGCGCCCTCTCCTATTATATAAACTCCGAGTAATCGCCTCGTCTTTTTGTCCGCGATTATCTTTATAAAGCCTTCGTCGCTATGGCTGATTACCGCCTTACTGTTTGCTTTGAAAAAATGTTTTGACACCGCTACGTCATAACCGTTTTCTTTCGCCTGAAGTTCGGTAAGGCCGACGCCTGCGACTTGCGGCTCTGAAAATATAACGTGCGGGATATTATTATAATCGATCATCTCATTTTTAACTCCGGCTATTTCCTCGGCGGCAATAATGCCTTCTTTATAAGCAACGTGGGCGTACATCGGAGTATTTAAGACATCTCCGACGGCATAGATATTTTTTACATTTGTCCGCATCCTATCGTCCGCCGTGATAAATCCGTCTTTTATCTTAACGCCTGCTTCTTTTAGTCCAAGTCCTTCCGTATTCGGTTTTCTGCCTGCTGCCACCAGGACTATTTCGAACCCGGCTTTTTTTTCGCCCGTATCGGTCTCAAACACGGCTTCCGCGGATTTGCCTTTTTTGCTTAAAGCTTTGACTTTTGCGCCTGTAAATACTTCTATGCCCCTTTTTTTGAAAATTCTTTCGAGAGTCTTTGATATCTCGTCGTCTTTAAACGGTAAAAGATGCGGCAACATCTCCATTATGGCCACTTCGGTCCCTAATGACGAAAATATAGAAGCGAATTCCACGCCTATCGCGCCCGCGCCTATCACAAGCATAGTCTTGGGCAGGATTTCCAATTTTACGGCTTCATTGCTTGTTATGATTGATTTCCCGTCTAACGCGATATTTGGAACGACTTTTGGGCTCGAGCCGGTGGCAATAATTATATTGTCGGCCTCTATTTCTTCCCTGCCGCTTTTTGATTCGATTTCTATCTTTTTATTCGGTAAAAGTTTCGCCCTGCCGGCGATAAATTCTATTCCGTTCTTCTTAAATAAACTCTTTAAGCCGTTTCTGAGCACGGTGGACGTATTTTTAGCTACGGCTGTTATCTTTTTCATATCGGGATTTTTTACGTCTGCCTCCAGGCCGCATACATCGGCTTTCTTAATAGCCGAAAAGACGGAGGCGCTGTTAATAAGCGATTTAACGGGTATGCATCCTTCGTTAAGGCAAACTCCGCCGAGTCGTGCTTCGTCGACGTCGATTACGCATACGCGCTTACCGAGCTGGCTTAGCCTTATAGCGGCTGCATATCCGCCCGGGCCAGCACCGATTACCGCAACATCGCGCCTATCCGGCATGGTTAGCTCCTAAAACCTTGATATTATCGAGAATCCTGCTGACTTTTTATTAACGCAGATGATCACAGAATTGTGCTGAGGTTACGAGCATTACAGATTAGCGCAGATTAATACCGAAAAGTATGGCATCTGCGATCATCTGTGTCTTCCAATCTGCGATCATCTGTGTAAAAATGCCAGCATACTTTGTCATATAATCAAAATCTTATGAAAAAATTCATGTAAGGATTAGCAAAGCGCTTTGATGCCCTTCGGAAATATATACTGGCAAAAAAGATACTCAGCCCCGTTAGTATTAAAAATGCCGCCACTATTACAGACAATAAAGCGGGGTACATGACTATCAATACTCCCAGCGCTATAAAAAATATTCCCGTCAACATTGCGAACCTCCGATTTGCCCTATTTTTTATCTTGCTGCTGGTTCGACTGTGCTCACCATCCTTCGCGAACCATCCCTCTGGTTCGACTTCTCTCACCATCCTTCGCGAACCATCTCGAGTAACATCGAGGGAGAACCATCCCGAGTAACATCGAGGGGGCTGCCTATTTACAGAAAAATTTTTTCAACACCTTACCGCAGTCGTCAAATTTGATACCTTCTTTTCCAAGAAGCTTTCTTTTAAACGCCATTCCTTTTTTAAATCCTCCCAAGCTACCGTCTGAGCATATGACCCGGTGGCAAGGGATCGCAATAAGGAAAGGGTTCGAGGCTAAGGCGTTTCCCACTGCCCTAAAAGCTTCCCTGTAACCGGCCATAATAGCGACCTTTTTATAGGAAGCCACCCTGCCCCGCGGAATTTTATTGACTGCGAGTAATACTTCTAATTGAAATCCCGAAGATACTTTGCGGCGTAAATGCGACACGCCAAAACGTCCGACTTTCGGCTTCGGCATTACTATCTTTACATTAATTTTAGAGCCGCCTGGATCAGCGGAAGAACTGCTTCAGTCTCTTCTTTTGTCATGCGGCCCAGTTTCGCGAATCTCCACTCGCCTTCTTGGCCTATATTTTCGCGGGATAGCTGCAACTTCTTTTCACCGTTATTATATGAAAAAACACCCACGGCTATCCGGGTACCGTCAAATTCTTTCGTTTCGTAAAACATCTTCTTGTCCAAACTTGCATCGTACGGCATAATAACCCTCCCATGTTAAATAACTTGTCGGGGACACTCTCCTTTAAAGTCACTGTCTATAAACGACGGGGGGTGTCCCCATATTGTCTTTACCGCCGTCTATAGGGTTTGGTTCGACTGCAAGCGCTTTTGGTGCTCCTTTCTACCGCTCTTGTACTATTGCATCAAATAAAGCCGGAAAAGCGATATTTAAAAATATAAAACCCTTGGCAAAAATCCCCATATTCACTTCGCGCCTGGGCCTTTTAATAACATCCAATATGACTTTTGCGACTGAAATTACCTTAAAATTAGTCAACTCATGATGCTTAATATCGCTGTCGAGCTCTATTTTTTTGGAAAAATTGGTGCGCACGGAAGGCGGCCTGATCATAGAAACTTTTATGTTATATTTGCCGACCTCCAGGCGAAGGCTTTCCATGAAACCTTCCATTCCGTATTTGCTCGCGCAATAAAGAGACCTGTAGGGCGCCGCGCCTTTGCCGAGCACTGAACTGATGTTTATTATGTGGCCCGATTTTTGTTCGATCATGTGCGGCAGGATGCCATGCGTAACCCTGATCGTTCCTAAAAGATTTATATTGATAACATCTTCGGCTTTTTCTATGTCCATGTCTTTTACTCTGCCGACATAACTGATTGCGGCATTATTGATAAGGATGTCTATCCTGCCGTATTTTTTTATGACCTCTTCGACGAGCCGCTTGACATCTCCTTCTTTTGATATATCGGTGGCAATAAAGAGGTGTTTTTGGGGACCGCCGGTCAGCTTCTTCAGAATCCTTGCGAGTATTTCTTTTCTTCGTGCTGCCAAGACGACTATAGCACCTTTTTTCGCAAGCAAAAGGGCGGTCTTGCGCCCTATGCCGTCGGAGGCGCCCGTAACTATAATTACTTTGCCTTCCAAATCAGCCATTTTATTTACCCGTCAATTTATCCATGTCATATACGCCTATTTTCAAAGTTATTCTGGAGGGGTTTGACTGCCAAGGCCATAAGGCCGCGTAAATATACTTATTTCCGCTTTCGCTCTTTATGTAGAACGATTGCTCGCGCCTCAATCCTCCGATAAGGTCCACTATTTTCTGTATGCCCTTATCGAATTTCACCTCTTTGCCCGAAGGTTTAAGCGGCTCCCCCAGATTTTCTTTCAATATAGAAGCTAATTTCGCCAAATCTTTGGCCATAAGGACGGCTTCGAAATATTCATGAGCGTCCGAAGGGGTCCTTATTTCTAACTCCAGCGCGCCTTCAATCTCGTCAACGACTTTCATTTTGTCCTCTTTAGTTTTAAACGCTGAATCTTATATTCAATATATCGCCGTCTTCGACTATATAATCCTTGCCTTTTACCATAAGGCGGCCCGCTTCTTTCACCTTGTGCTCGCTGCCCAATTCCATCATATCGCCGTATTTTATAACCTCTGCCCTTATAAATCCGCGTTCCATATCGCTGTGAATCGCGCCGGCAGCCTCCTGAGCCGTAGAACCTTTCTTTATCGCCCATGCGCGGACTTCTTTGCCGACGGTTGTAAAAAAGGATATAAGGCCAAGCGCTTCATAAAGAAGCCGCGTAAGTTTATCTACGGCCAATTCGTCTATCGCTAAATCTTTCAAAAATGCGTCTCTGTCATCTTTTGACTCCAATTGTGAAAGTTCACCTTCTATTTTTGCCGAAACCTGCACAATGTACACGCCTTGAACCTTATACTTCTCGACCAAATCCGCGGGCAAGACCGGTCTTTTCAGGTCGTCTTCTCCGATATTTAAAACTATAAGCAGCGGTTTAAGGGTAATAAGCGGATAGCTCGATATTATTTTCTTCTGCTCTTCGCCAAGATGCAGAGTGCGCAATGGAAGGTTTTTCTCTAAATGTTCTTTAAACTTAAACAAAAGTTCTTTCTCTTTCGCCGCGTCATATTCGCCTCTTCTCTTCGATTCTTTGTCTATTCTTTCCAGTCTTTTTTCTACAAATATTAAATCGCTTAATATCAATTCCGTATCAATGGAATCTATGTCCCTGATGGGATCTATAGAGCCGTCAATATGATATACCATCTCATTTTTAAATGCCCTCACGATGTGGCATAGAGCGTTCGCATCGTTAAGATGCTCAAAAAGGTGGCCGCTTTTTATATATTCTTTATCTACCGGCGGCATTAGCACTACTTCTATATGAAGAGGCGTCACCTTCGCCGGCGAGTAAATAGCTACGATATTATCAAGCCTCGGGTCTCGTACCATAACGACTCCCTTTATGGGGGACCTCAGCTTTTCCGGGTCCGTCCCCGACAGGTCTACTCCGGTAAGGATGTTGAATATCGTCTTTTTGCCGACTTGCGGCAGCCCTATAATACCTATTTTCATATTTTATATTACCAATTCATTAACACAGATTATCACAGAATGATGTGTAATTCGCGGGCTTTGCAGATTAACACAGATTAATGTAAAAACATAAAATCTGCGATCATCTGCGTCTTTCAATCAGTGATCATCTGTGTAATAATGTAGACGTATTATTTCACAAAGTCCAGTAAATCCAGGCCTATTTTCTGAAACAGCTCCTGCAATTTCCCCATCGGCAGGCCGAGGACATTGTAGAAGGAGCCGTCTATATCGTCGAATATTATCGAGCCTACTCCTTCTATTGAAAATCCTCCCGCCTTATCATAAGGGCCCAATAAATTGAAATATTTTTCGATATCTTTTCCCGGGATCTTTTTTATTTTCAGGGATGTTACGTCAAAGCCGATTGCCGTCTTGCCGCTGTCGGCATCTATAACGTGTATGCCCGAATAAACTAATAGCCGATTTCCGCTGAACGCCCGCAGCATCTTTTTGGCTTCTCCCTCATCGCGCGGCTTTCCGATAAGCTTACCCTTAAAAAGAACGAGGGTGTCTACTCCCAAAATCACGCCGCTATTTCGGCACCTCAAGACAGCTTCGGCTTTTATGCGCGCGTTGCGCATCACGATGGCTTTCGGTTTTTCTGCCGAGGCGTGTATCTCCTTAGCGCGGCTCGGAACAACATTGTGCGGAATACCGCAAGAAGTCAGTATGGCCGACCTTCTCTTTGACCGCGACGCGAGAATAATTCGTTTCATAGATTTTCCCCGCAGATGTAGCCGGTCGAAAATGCGGCCTGCATATTATAGCCGCCGGTCTTTGCGTCCACGTCTATAACTTCGCCGGCGAAAAATAATCCCTTAATCAATCTTGATTCCATCGTCTTAGGATTTATCTCTTTTGTGTCCACGCCGCCTCTTGTCACTATCGCCTCTTCTATCGGCCTCGTCTTTTTAATCCTGAATCTAAGGCCCGTAAGGCCTTCCGCGATGCGGCGCCTTTCATCAATCGTTATCCGATGCGCTTTTTTATCTTTCTCTAAGGCGCAGTAATCTATAAAACCATCTACCATCTTTGACGGAAGGATCTCCCTTAATATGCTTCTAAGAGTCCTGTTGGAACCCTTAGAAAATTCTCTTATCAATCTATTATGCAATTTCGCTAAACCGAGCGCCGGTTTAAGGTTTAACGAAATGTCCACGTCTTTTTTCGCTTCCAGAAGGTCGCATACTAAGGCGCTGAGGTCCAATATTATCGGCCCGCTTAACCCGAAATGAGTGAATATCATGTCGCCGAACCGTTCCGCTATTTTTTTGCCGTCGGCCATAACAGCGGCCTTAACGTTATCCAGCGAAATACCTTGCCAGTCTTTTGGCAAATCCGATTCGGTATCAAGCGGCACAAGAGCCGGCTTTGGCGTAATTACGCTGTGCCCGAAGCGTCTGGCTATATCAAAACCAGACCCTGTCGAGCCGGTTTGCGGATACGATAACCCGCCTGCGCATATTGCCGCCGACTGCGCCGTATATTCGCGGCCTTTGGTGAGGATCGCCTTCTTTAGGCCGTCTTTATCTATTGTGACGTCTTTTACTTCACTTGAGAATAGAATTTCTGCGCCGCCGCAGCGGAGATATCTCTTTAAAGCATCAAGGATGTCTTTGGATCTATCAGATGCGGGAAATACTCTCTTGCCTCGTTCGACTTTAAGCGGCACGCCGCGCTTCTCGAAAAAATCGATCAGCTCTTTATTGAATATTCTGGAAAAGGCGTTTCTTAAAAACCGGCCGCTTTTGCCGAAATTCCCTATATGTTCTTCTATATCCCCGGTATTTGTTATGTTGCAGCGGCCCTTCCCCGAAATAAGGAGCTTTCTGCCTAACATATCGTTCTTTTCTATCAACAATACTCTTTTACCGCGTTCTGCTGCTTTTCCTGCCGCCATCATGCCGGCAGGACCGCCGCCTATCACTATGGCATCAAATCTATCTTTATTGCCCATAATTATATCAATATTCTAACACAGATAATAGGGACAGACACCATCCGGTTTGGGGACAGACACCATCGTCCCTGTGCGGGGACGATGGTGTCTGTCCCTATTATTAGGCCATAATCTTTTACGCCCGGCCGGCCCTCACTAATCTCTCGGCCTCATACCAATCTTCTTTATCGCGACCAGCTTTGCAGCCCCTTTTCTGGTATAACTCATATGCCTTTTTCGCTACTTTTTCATAATATTCTTTGGATGATAAGCCGGGCGCTTTGGAGCTAGCGGAATCGGCACCCAAAGAAATTATGTCCTTTGCTCTTATAGTTATTGCCATTTTTCACCCCCCGGTTTCTATTTTCATCTCTATATCAAAACCCGCGCTTTTGCGCGGCTCTATAACAAAATGCCAGTTAGGCACTATAACTGATCCCTGATAATTCTCTTCGTAGGCCTTTTCGGACTGCGAAATAGTCTTTATTGGGAATCTCCACAAACTGCATTCTTTGGAAAAACCTATTGAGATGCCGAGTTCACCAATGCTATCCGCGACCTTCAGCCTCTCCAGGGCCTCAGTTCGGCCGCGCGAAAGGAGCGTCAGGTCCGTTTCTTTTTTCTTCCCCAGGACATACGCGTATCTCGAAGAATCGGCATCGGGCATTATGAACGCTATTTCCGACCCGAACCAAAATTTCTTTTTTTCTTTTCCCAGGTTAGTAATACTATAGGATACCTTTAAAACAGAACCGTTCAAAGCCATTTCTTTCCGGATGCTGACAGGCGCGCCATGCGCTACGCCCTTTCTTTCCATCGACAGTTCGTTATTCTTTACCTTGAATCCGTAACAGGCGCCGGCAAAATCGCCGTCTTCCGTATAACTCATCTCCTCAAAACTCTCCGGCGTCGTTCCTTCCTTAAAGAAATGATCCACCAGCATCGCTTTTCTGTATCTATCGTAGATTAAACCCGTCGTAAGGCCTTCTACTCCCTTCGCTTTATCGTGTATGCTGACGTGTTCGTTTCCCTCATTTTCTTTTTTTAACTCTATATCCCTGTGGTAGGCTTCTTTGCGGCGGGTCAAAACATTGAGCAGGTTGACCGCTTTGTCTTTCGCATCTAACTCGACGACGCTGCCGCCGGCGGACGGCTTGGCGCAAATCCATATATTTTTATTCTGCAGGATGACTTCGTCGGATCCGTCGATGTCAAAGTCGATGACTTCGGACCGCGATCCGGCCTTGACCTTGCCGATATTCTCATTATATATCTTCTCCGCTTCGAGAAGGTGCTCGTAAATAGCTTTCCTGAGATGGTAAAGATACAAACCGCCGAATATGCCGTGCCAGTAGGCGCAATTGCACTGGCCTTTATATAACTGGGCGCGCGCTTCTTTGAGTTTGGGGCAGGAGGATGCGCTGTTGCCGGATTTGCCGAGCAGATCGCTGACGTACAGCATCCTTTTGTGCATCTGATTGGCTTCGTCATACTTGGCTAGAAAATTCCTAAAAAATCCTCCTCTTATGAACGGCCCATAACGGTCATACTTATTTTCCTTCTTGATTTCCTCCTTAATGTCGGCGAGCGCCATAGAGGCATCCGCCGGAAGGGCCCACTCCAGCATCTCTTCATACGAAGCGGTAGGTAAATATACTCTGCCGAGCGGTTTATTATCTTTTAAGCATTCCGAAACGGTACGCGTAGCAAGCCAGCTGCTGTTCTTCGAAAGGGTGTCTAAAAACCTTTCAAGCCACTGGTCTTCATAAACCCACTTGTAAGTCCCGGGCCATTCGCCGAATTTTTCAGCGTCGTCGCCGTATGTGAATATCGCGTTTTCTTTCTTTTCCGCTATCTCGCGCATATAGGAAATAGGCTCCTCCGGCGCGCCGAACGGAATTACATACCTCAACTCTTTGTCAGAAGGAAATATGCGCACGGAAGAACCATTGTCTTCGGATATGAAGTATCCGTAGGTATCTTCTTTTTTCAGGCCGGCGTATAAAAAATGCATATCGTCGAGGGTTACGTACTCGACGCCGCTTTTCGCCAGGCTTCGTACCAGCTCCGGCTCCCATACCCTTTCGGCCACCCATGCTCCTTTCGGCTCTACGCCGAAACGGGATTTGATATACTGGCGCATCAAAGATATCTGCCCATCCCTATCCTTTTCCGGTATAATAGAAAGTATCGGCTCGTAAAATCCACCGCCGATAAGTTCGACCTGCCCCCTTTTCACTAACTTGCCGATCGTTTCAAATATCTTGGGAGTGTTCTTTTCGAACCACTCAAGCAGGCATCCGGAAAAATGCATAGTCATTTTTAAATCGGGGTATTGAGAGACGATATCAAGAAAAGGTTTATAGCACCTGTCGTGGACTCGCCTCATAACATTGTCAAAATTGCCCACAGGCTGGTGGAAATGTATGATCAATAATAAGTCTGCTCTCATCTATCTCCCGCCTACCATCTTTTTATAAAGCGTTATATACTCCCGGGCAGAGCGCTTCCAGGAGAAATCCGCTTCCATCCCCCGGCGCTGCAGTTCTTTCCATTTCTTGTCGTTTTTGAAAACTTTTAAGGCGTTTCTGACCGATTCAAAGAAATCGCCGGAATCGGCATTATTGAATTTGAAGCCGTTGCCGTTTTCGGAATCGGAGGAATAGTCTATTATGGTATCATCCAATCCGCCGGTTGAACGCACAATGGGAATAGTGCCGTATTTTAAGCTGTACATCTGGTTAAGGCCGCACGGTTCGTACCTTGACGGCATAAGAAAGATATCGACGCCGGCTTCTATGAGATGCGCTAATTTATTGTCAAAACCCAAAGTTATGCCTACTTTTCCCGGCCGTTTTTTAGCGATGTTTGCGAATATCCTTTCGTATTTCACGTCGCCGGTCCCGAGCAGCACAAACCCGCCGCCCGATTTTATCACCTTATCAAGTATATCGGCCATAAGGTCTACGCCTTTTTGTTCGGCAAGGCGGCCCACGTATCCCAATATCGGGCTCGAAACAGGCAAAGTTACCTTCATCTGCTTAAGCAATTCTTTTTTGCATTCGGCTTTTTTCTCAATGGTGCCCGGGCCGTAATTCACGGGAATGAACGTGTCTTTTTCGGGGCTCCAGTTGTCGTAATCGGCGCCGTTTAAAATACCGTAAAGGTCGCCTTCCCTCATCTTTAATAATCCGTCCAAGCCGGCACCGTACTCCGGCGTCAGGATCTCCCTCGCGTATTTTTTACTTACGGTACTGACAGCGTCGGAATAAAGTATGCCCGATTTCATGAAATTTAATTTCCCGTAAAACTCAAGTGCGTACATCGTAAAAAACTCCTCGGGAATCCCTAATTCCTGAAGGACTTCCGGCCCGAAAAGCCCCTGATAACCCATGTTATGTATCGTGAAAAGGACTTTGGTCCTGCTAAGCGGATGTTCTTCTTCAAAATAAATATTTTTATAAAGCGGTACTAGCGCGGTCTGCCAGTCGTTAAGATGGATCACGTCCGGATAAAAACCGATATTGACCAACGCCGCTAAAATGGCTTTTGAAAAAAAACCGAACCTTTTCGCATTATCTTCGTAATCGCCCTCGGGCGTTCCGTATAAAGCATCCCTATAAAAATACTCGTCGTGCTCTACCAAATAGAATTTCACGCCTTTCAGTTCGGACTCAAACAACGTAAACGGTTCCAGCCCTCTCGCAAAAATAGCGGGGTCGTTTATCTCCGCCGCCTTTTTCATCTTGAAATTTTTGTCTTTAGTCATCTTGTAAAGCGGCGCTATCACGCGGACATCGCAGTCATCCGCTTCCTTAAGCGCGTACGGAAGCGCTCCCGCTACGTCGGCTAACCCGCCCGTTTTTGAAAAAGGCACCACCTCTGAAGAGGCTATCAGTATCTTCATACGCTCCACTCCTGTATTATCTGTTTTTTATCCGGGATATTCACGGAAATAAAACGGTTTCGGGGCCAAGACTCGGCTATGGCGCCGTCTATTTCCACTAAAATAACAAAGTCGAGTTCCTTGCCGTCCGTAATTTCAAGGTCTTCAAAAGAGACCGATGCTTCCACGATCTCATTAAACGCGTATCCGGTAAATTCTTTCATTCTCTCTTCCCTGCCGTTTTCGTCTATAGTTGTTATGGCACCGCTTTCTTTCCTGTTAAGGGGCATTGATACATAAATATGGGTAGGTGATAATACCTTAAGGACTATCTTTATGCATTCCGCCTCTTTGTCAAGGGGGCTCACGTTCATATCTATCCTTACGTGCAGATGCCCCTCATCATAGCCGTAATAAAACGCCTTGACTATGCTCTCGCGGCCGAACATCGTGCTTCCTTTCTCATTCACGTCATAATACCCCGCCATTTCCCATTCATAGAAAGAGTCGGTATAGCCGTTTATGTTCGGCGTAAAGGAGAATAGCGGCTCGCGCCGCGGCTTGCCTTTCTCCAAAATAACTATGGGCTCTTCGAGATAAGCCGGGACGGATTTACCCAGTATCTTATAGACATTCATCAAATGCATGCGGAAGAGGTTATCGAACACATTATCGTTTTCGGACGTAAAATCGTCGCCGTACCACCAGAACCAGTCGCTTGATTCGGCTGCGTAAATCTCTTCCCATGCCCGCTTATTCGCCGGCTCCGTTTTAACCAGCGCTTCTCTTGTCTTCCCCAAGAGTTCCCATGCCCTGTCTTTCTCGCGGCTCCCTATCCAGATATTGAAATTGTGGTTTATCCAACTGCCGGCATATATGGTCTTCAATTTCATCGGGCTTATTTTTTTATTCTTAACGATATCCCTAAATGTCGTCAATTCTATGTTATCTTCTTTTGGCAAAAGGCCGTATATTCCGTTAAGGAATATTTTCCCGCCGTCGGGAAAATATTCCCACGGATTTTCGCCGTCCAAAGCGACCGTCACTACATATTCGCCATCCAGGCCTTGTATCCAATTCCTGATATTTTTCATGTGGCCTATGAAGTCGGATACCGCTTTCGCCTGCTCCATCTTGGAATATTGGAAACTTATAGCATTCGATAGGTTCTTATCGCGGAAAAATATACTGAGGCCCGGATATTTCTGGTGCTCGAAGGGTTTATATATGACTTTCCCTCTTTCAAAAACTTCGCCTTTGAGCGATTCAAGTAATATCTCTTCGTCGGTGGTTATCCATTCAAGGCCCGCTCTTTTAAAAATGGACAGCGCTGCTTCATTAACCGAGCCCTCCGCCGGCCAAAAACCGGACGGCTCGCGAGCGAACAGCGATTTGTACAGTTCTATCGACTTGGCCACCTGCGCTTTCGCGTCGTCGGTGTAATCGAAACCATATTTCCCGTCGCCGCCGCATAAAAGAGGCAATATGGGATGATAAAATGGCGTGGTTGATATTTCGGCCCTACCTTCGTCTTGCAGTCTTTTATATGAAGGGATGATCTTGGCTATGATCTGCTCCTGCCTTATAATAAGCGCTCTCTTATCTCTTTCGCTGAAATTTGCGCCTTTCTTTTTCAGGCTTTTAATCAATCTATCTTCGTCGGATAAGGCAAAGCCGCACCAGGCGAGGTTGTAGAGGACCTGAAGATCCCTAAAATCCTGCACGGTAAATTTATCAGCTACTTTAGGGACTATTTCTTTCGCCGTATGCCTCCCGCGTTTGTCCAGTAGTTCCGTATATCTCTTGGACGTCAGGATATGATTCTCCCAATTTATCATGAAGAAGTCGGACAGGATGTATTCTTTGTCATGCTTGGTTAGTTTGTCGGCGGGCTTTAAAGACAATTCTTTATGCTTATCTTTTATCTGTTTTTCGGAAATGTCTTTTAACTGATAAAGAAGCGAGGGAGTCAGATTTATGACGGCCTTGGCTTTGGGATTTGATTCTATCGCGCGCATCATGTCCCAATAGCCCTTTGTGGCATGCAATCTTACCCACGGCAGATAATAGTGGCTGGTAAGATAATCCTTATAGATGGGCTGATGCATGTGCCATAGGAAGACGACGTATAGTGTTTTCATATGTTCGCGATGACTATTTGGTGACGTGTATCGGCCACGGTTAAGATGCCCGTTTCGTCTTTCGGTTACGTTAATCCACTTTCAATTCTCTCATGAATTTTGCCGCTTCTTCGGGAGGAGTCGGATTGATATAAAACCCCGAGCCCCATTCAAATCCTGCGGTCTTTACAAGCCTCGGGAAAAGTTCTATGTGCCAATGGAAATCGTCGTCTATTGTCTGCCAATACCCCCTGCGCGGGAATCTGTTGGGGGCTGTATGAATAAGATAATTATATTCCGGATCGTCAAGCGCTTTCCCCAGTTTTTGAAGCGTAACTTTCATCATGTTTGCAAACGAAGGGATTTTATTTACGACCTTCTGGTCATAAAAATCTATGCAATGCTCTTTTGGAAGTATCCATATTTCAAACGGGAATCGTGAAGCATAGGGGCAGAAAGCGATAAACGAGTCGTTTTCATATACTATCCTCTCGCCTCTTTCTGCCTCTTCCTTTATCAAATCGCAGAATACGCATCTTTCCTTAAGCTTAAAATAAGCCTCCGCGCCCATCAATTCTTCTTTAACCCGCTTAATCGTAACGGGGGTAGCTATAAGCTGATGATGCGGATGAGAAAGTGACGCGCCTGCTGCTATAGAGCCTTTGTTTTTGAAGACAAGGATATATCTCAATCTCTTATCGTTATGCAGGTCTTTTACCCTAGCTTGCAGGACAGCGAGCCAGTTTTTTATCTCTTCTATACTCTGGTCTTTCGCTTCCCTTCTGTGATCGGTAGTTTCTATAACCACTTCATGCGCGCCGAATCCGGCCATCATGTCAAACATGCCCCTGCCGGATTTCTGAAGGGGTAGCTCTATCCCAAGCGCGGGATATTTATTGGGGACTACCCTCACTTTCCAACCCGGTTTATTCGGCTGGGAGCCGTATTCGCGTATGGCGTATATCTCGGGCGGGGTCATACCTTCGTGCCCGACACAAAAGGGGCATGTCGCGGGATCTGTCTCTGCTGCGGCTTTTTCCACCTTATAGCTACCGGGCCTTTTACTTCTTTCCGTAGCTATTATTACCCATCTGCCTAAAATAGGATCTTTTCTTAATTCTGCCATTTTTAACCTCCGATTTGCTATCATTTGCCAGTTTGCTGGTTCGACTGCGCTCACCATCCTTCGTGAACCATCCTGAGCGAAGTCGAAGGAAAATCGTCCCGAGCGAAGTCGAGGGACTACATTATATCGTCGTTCCCGGCGGGATTATCGAATTTTTTTCAATAACAACGATACCGTCCCTTATGCAATAATTCTCGCCGTCAAAATCTTTTATTTTTTTCTGGTTTAAAATCTTTGCGCCGTCGCCTACCGCGACATTTTTATCTATGATCGCCTTCTTTATTACGCAGTTTTTTCCTATTCCCAAGGACGGGATATTTTTGGCTTGCCTGGCCTTGACATCATCCAGCGTCTCATAATAATCGCACCCCATAATTATGGAATCTTCTATAAGGGACCCTTCCTTTATGCGGCTCCTCAACCCTATTATGGAATGTTTTATCGTCGTATTTGAAAGAACCATCGCGCCTTCCGCCACGATACTTTTGACCATATAAGAACTATTGACTTTGGCCGGCGCTAAATAGCGGGGCCTCGAGAATATGAGCCATTGTTCGTCGAACATATCAAGCGGGGGTATATCCTCCGTAAGAGCCAAACTTTCTTCGTAAAACGACTTGATAGTCCCTATGTCGCGCCAGTATCCATTAAAAAGAAACGCGTAGGTCCTCTTGTCGGAAAACGAACTCGGTATTATCTCTCTTCCGAAATCTTCCGCTTTCGGGCTTTTCTGCAATAGATCGACAAGGGCGTCTTTATTAAAAAGATATATTCCCATCGAGCCCAAAAAATACTTTTTGCCGTCACACTCGGCCATCATATCCCTGACGCCGCCTGCGTTCTGGGGCTTCTCCGCGAATTTATTGATCCTGTCATCGTCGTCCGTGCCCATTATGCCCAATTCGGTTATATCTTTCGGATCTACGGCATTGCAGGCGATGGTAATCTCGGAATTTTTCTCGATATGAAAACGGAGCATGTTTCTAAAGTCCATTTTATACAGGTGGTCGCCGGCGAGGATCAGGACATATTTATAAGCGGGGTCGTTAAAATGTTTCAGGCACCTTCTCACGGCGTCGGCTGTCCCTTGGAACCAGTTTGTATTGTCCATGGATTGCTCCGCCGCCATTATGTCCACAAAGCCCTTTGAGAACGGATCAAGTTTGTAAGTGCGCGATATGTGTTTGTTAAGCGACTCGGAATTGAACTGCGTAAGGATATAGATCTTATTAAATCCGGAATTGAGGCAGTTGCTCACGGGTATATCGATCAATCTATACCTGCCGAATATCGGAACGGCAGGTTTGGACCTTACCTTTGTAAGGGGATATAACCGGGTTCCACGCCCTCCGCCCATTATAACGCAAAGTAAATTCTTCATAATATTAACAATATTATATCCTTATTTTCGAAAAGTCAACGAGAAAATCGCCTTTGCGATTTTCAGTGGTTGGGCTCTACGCTTTCTTAACCATAAAATAACATCCTATTAGTAAGAGGCAAATGCCCACAAAGATGTCGCCATAGGCCGTGTAAAAAGTCCCGCCTCTTTTTACCTTAAGTTCGAAGGTTTTAAAACCCGGATCATAAATACTTCCGCTATCCCTATTGCGTACCCAATCCTCTATTATGCCGTCCGGAGTTATATAACAGGAAAATCCGTTGTTTGCCGCGCGTACAACAGCGACTCGATTTTCCACCGCCCGAAAAACAGAGGCCTGAGCGTGCTGCAACTGCTCGCTCGATTCTTTGAACCACGCGTCATTGGTGATATTTATAAGAAAATCGGCTCCTTCTCTTGCAAAACCTCTTGCTAAATCAGGAAAAATGTCTTCAAAACATATAAGCGCCGCATATTTATAAGAATCCCCGCCTTTTGACGTTATATCGAATGTCGTAAATTCTTTTCCCGCGGTACAGTCGCCTATTTCAGTATTTATGGAATTACGGAAAAACGGTATGTGCGCTTCAAGCGGGATATACTCTCCGAACGGCACAAGGTGTATCTTGTCGTATTTTTTGTATATACTCCCGTTGGGCGTAAACAAAACCGCGCTATTAAAGAAATAATCTTTCTCCGCGCCTGAGGTATAAGTTATGGCACCGGCAAACAGAGGGGCCTCGTTTGCTTCCGCCACCTCTTTTAGGTAAACGCGTATCTCGTCGTCATCCACAAATCCCGGTATAGCTGTCTCCGGCCATATGATCAAATCGGCCTTATCTTTGGCAACTTCTCCGGTCAATGTGTCATACCTTTCCAAGATATAATTCTTGTAAGAAGGGTTCCATTTCTTAAACTGCTCGATGTTGCCTTGAACGACGGATAATCTAATGTCTGCATCAATATCTTTATCCTTAAGACAGAGATATCCATAACCAAACGTCAGGAATAATGCTATTGCTAAAATTAATACCTGAAGGATAGGGACGGTTCTGTGAAGGATAGGGACGGTTCCGGACGAGTCTGATTTTGATCCGAGAACCGTCCCTATTACGACCGTCCCTATTACGACATTAACCATTACGATAAGAAATGAAACGCCGTAGGGCCCGGTGATGTCAGATATCTGGATCAATAGAGGATTTTTATATTGTGTATAACCTAAAATGCACCATGGAAAACCGCTAAAGAGGGCCCCTCGCAGGAATTCCAGCAGGACCCATAAAGACGGAAGGGCCAGGCATAATAAAAAAGATAAACGCGAATTTTCGAATTTTCTAAAAAAGATATTAGCGAATAGCCCGAATAATCCGAAGAATAAGGCGAGATATAATACCAGTATAAAATATCCCAGCTTCGTAACATAAGTCAGCCAGTATAAAACACCTCCGAAGAAAAATGCGCCCGTTATATACGACAAAAAGAATGATTTCCGGGCGGAAGAATTTAGAGTAACGGACAGGACTGGTATAAGCGCAAGCCATGCAAGGGCCGATATCTGAAAATTTGGAAATGCCAAAATCAGAAGAGCGGCGGAAGAGAGCGTTAAAAGAAACTCTTTAAAATCTATGGATAAATTCTTTACTTTCCGCAGCATCTTTTATACTTTTTCCCGCTGCCGCACGTGCAGGGGTCGTTACGGCCGACTTTGGGTTCGGTTCTTTTGTAAGGTGCGAACGGCGAGCCCTTGGCCTCTGGCCTGTTTATATTTCTCTCGTCAAACATCTTTTTTGAGCCGGAGGTAACCGTAAAATCTTCCCGGTTGTCTCTCATACTCTTGGCGTCCGTTAAGGCGGAGCGGTCGTTATGTATAAACTGCTGGCTCCGCGCTACCGGCTTCTCATCTTTCAGTTCCTCCCTTATAACCTGCACCCTGAACAACCTTTCCAGGATTTTTCTGCGGACTGTCTCTTCCATCTCAAAAAACATCTTATGGGCTTCGTGTTTATACTCCAAAAGCGGGTCTTTCTGGCCGTAAGCCCTTAATTGTATCCCTTCTCTAAGATAATCCATTGCGTGAAGATGGTGCATCCATTCCGAATCTACCACGCGCAGCATCTCAAACTTTTCTATCTGCCTGAGTATGGACGGCTCTATCATCTTTTCTTTGAGCCCATAGACCGTTTTTGCCTTTTCTAGTAATTTCTCCGATATCACTTGGCGGTTGTCGTTTTCGAAATCGATGCCTTCCGAGCTTATAATAAAATTCATACGCAAATAGTTTGAAAATTTATTTATATTCCAATCTCCGCTGACGATATCGGCGGGAAGGTATTCGTCCATGATGCCCCGGAGGCCGTCCTCCATCATTTCGAATATCCTTTCCTTTATATCTTCGCTCTCAATAATGCTGTTGCGGTAATTATACACCTCTGTCCTTTGGACGTTCATTACGTCATCGTATTCGAGCGTATATTTTCGGTAACTAAAATTCTGCTCCTCTACCCTTTTCTGGGCGATCTCTATGCTCTTCGTTATCATATTATGCTCGATGGGCATATCTGCTTCCCATTTAAAAAATTCCATAAGGCGGGCAATTCTATCAGAGCCGAATATTCTCATCAGGTCATCTTCCAAAGAAAGATAAAACCTGCTCGAGCCCGGGTCCCCCTGCCTTCCGGCTCTTCCGCGCAATTGGTTGTCTATTCTGCGCGATTCGTGGCGTTCTGTGCCGATGACGTGTAAGCCGCCTTTTCCGGTAACACCCTCTCCTAAGACTATATCCGTGCCGCGGCCCGCCATGTTAGTGGATATTGTTACGGCATACGGCTGGCCCGCTCTCGCGATTATTTCCGCTTCCTGTGCGTGGTATTTAGCGTTCAGGACATGATGCGGAATGCCCATGCGCGTAAGAAGCCCGTTCAATCTTTCGGATTTTTCGACTGAAATCGTGCCTATAAGCACGGGTCTGCCTATTTTGTTTAGTTCAACGATCTCGCGGCAGACCGCTTTAAACTTTTCCATCTCCGTCTTGTACATAAGGTCCGGATGCTGGTGCCTTATAAGCGGCCTATTGGTCGGAATCGTAACGACGTTGAGCTTGTATATCTTTTTAAATTCCGCGGCCTCGGTCACCGCAGTCCCCGTCATGCCGGCAAGTTTTGAATACATCCTGAAATAGTTCTGGAAAGTTATCGTCGCTAAGGTCTGCGATTCTTTCTGTATCTCAAGGCCTTCTTTGGCTTCCAGCGCCTCGTGTATGCCGTCCGAGAAGCGGCGGCCGGGCATCATTCTGCCGGTAAACTCATCAACGATAACGACCTTGTTATCATTGATGACGTATTCGACATCCACATGGAAAAGGACGTATGCTTTTAAAATCTGCCTGAGGTTATCAAGCCGCCTTATCCTGACCTCGTACTCCGCCATCGCCTCGCGTTCTTTACCGACTCTGTCTTCATCGCCTAATGATGCGTCTTTTCTTATTGTGCTCAATATATCGTCTATGTCTTCCACCTCAAGTTGGCCCGGGAAAACTTTAAGAAACTCCTCCTGCCCCGTGGCGGCAAGGACTACATCGCGCGTCTTTTCGTCGTAAACATAGTAGAGTTCGGATTCAAGCCGCAATTTTTCCGACTCAAACCCTTTTCTCTCAAAAGAGCCTACGACTTCGTCAAGTTTTCTTTTCAGAAACGGATTTTCGGCGATCAATACGAGCAGACGCGCTGCTTTGGGAGAGCCCTTGTGAACGATGTATAAATATTCCTTAAATTCGGTTGTATCGGTTTTAGTCTCTTTCAGAAAATTTTCGATTTTATCCAGATAGCTCTTTACCAGCGACTCCTGTTTTTGATATACGCGGCTTACGAAAGGCTTGACTTCGTCATACCTGTGACTAGTCTCTTCTACCGGCCCGGATATTATAAGAGGCGTTCTCGCTTCATCTATCAGGATACTGTCAACTTCATCGACGATGGCGTAGTAGAACCCCCTCTGGACCATATCTTCTTTCCTAAGTTTCATGTTGTCCCGGAGATAGTCGAACCCGAATTCGTTATTGGTACCGTAGGTTACATCGCAGTTATACGCCTTCTTCCGCGCTTCATCGTCCATGTCGTGCTGTATGACGCCGACAGACAATCCGAGAGATTCGTAAACCGGCCCCATCCAGTTTCTGTCGCGTTGGGCCAGATAATCGTTTACAGTAACTAAGTGTACGCCTCTCCCGGTAAGCGCATTTAGGTATATAGGAAGCGTCGCGACCAATGTCTTTCCTTCGCCCGTAGCCATTTCCGCTATCATGCCGCGATGAAGCACTACGCCTCCGAGTATCTGCACGTCAAAATGCCTCATCTTTATAGTCCTCTTCGCCGCTTCCCGCACAACAGCGAATGCCTCAGGCATGATATCATCGTATGCCCTGTCTCTGATCGCTTTTAGCTTATCTTTTACTTTCTCCTTCTCCTCTGGCGAGACGACTTCATTAAGGTCATTCTCAAGAGATCCTATCTCTTCGGCGTATTTATCCAGATTCTCTTTGACTTTTGCTTTAAAGACATCTGTTTTGGCGCGTAGCTCGGCATCGGAAAGCTTGCTGACTGCATCTTCCAGCAAGTTCACTTTATTCAAAAGGGGATACAATTGTTTTAAGATTCTCTGGCTCTCTGTACCGAATATATTAAACATTTTTCTTGGCCTGCATTTTTAGATATGCTTCTATGAAAGCATCCAGATCGCCGTCCATCACGGCGCCGGTATTTGACGTTTCGTAATCAGTCCTATGGTCCTTCACCATCGAATACGGATGCATGACGTAGGACCTTATCTGGCTTCCCCACGCTATCTCACTTTTTTCGCTATAATGCTTTTCAAACTCCTTCATTTTCTTCTCCCGCTCTACCTTGTAAAGACGGGCCCTGAGGACTTTCAGCGCCATTACTTTATTCTTATACTGCGAGCGTTCGTTCTGGCACTGGACGACTATATTCGTGGGCATGTGCGTTATTCTCACGGCTGAGTCGGTCACGTTGACGTGCTGGCCGCCCGCACCGCTCGACCTATATGTATCTATCCTCAGATCCGATTCATTTATCTTTATATCTATGTCGTCACTTATTTCGGGAATTACGTCTACTGATGCGAAAGACGTGTGTCTCCGTTTATTCGCGTCAAAAGGAGAGATCCTCACCAATCTGTGCACTCCGTTTTCGGCTTTCAGATACCCGTACGCAAAGTCGCCTTTGATTATCGCCGTAACGTTCTTTATGCCCGCTGTCTCGCCCTGAAGAAAATCGATGACCGAAACCGCAAAACTTTTCTTTTCCGCCCATTTGGAATACATCCTGAAAAGCATATTCGCCCAATCGCACGATTCCGTTCCTCCGGCGCCTGAGTTTATGCTTAAAATCGCATTTCGCCTGTCTTCGTCTTTTGATAAGAGGCTCTTAAATTCAATCGAATCGACCTCTTTTTCTATAGAGTCCATATCTTTGCTCAACTCCTTAAGCGTATCGGCGTCTTTCTCGTCGACTATATCAAGAAGTTCCTGCAATTCCCTGCATTTTTTCTCGGCAGCCGCGTAAGGCTCATTGACGGCTTTGGCGGCCTTTAATTCGCCTATGAGTTTTTCGGCCCTTTTAGAATCAGTCCAAAAATCGGGTTTAGATATTTCGGCCTCTACGTCTTTAATAGTCCGGACATTTCTATCTATGTCCAAATAGACTTTTATTTGGGACATCTTATTCTTTAATTTTGATATTCTCTCTTTTAAATCGCTAAGCACTGTTTACTCCTGTAGAAATTTACGCTTCACTACGTATATTCCGCTCACTCAGGCGAAATTCTTAACGCTTTTCACTTCGCCAAAAATCGGGGGCGAAATAACTCGGCTGGCGCTGCCGCGCCGCCTCATTCCGCCTCCTCAGTGTCAGCACTAGGTCGGCGGAATCGCTGGCGCGAACAAATTTCGCCCTTCCTGCCTGCCGGCAGGCAGGTTATAAACCGATTTTGTGGCTCGTTCGAAGCTAAATTTCGCATTCGTTCGCTGGAATATCGTAGTTACGCTACCTAATCATCAATACTTCCGTTTAAGTGGAGCAAGCCTATTTATTTTAACCACCGACCATGGGGTTATGAGACTCTTGTTATCCAGAGATGTTGTCCAAGATATCGAATTACGACTTCGTTCAAAAGAAATCCGGTGTTTATTCGAGCGAGTGTCGATTTCCTGCCTGCCGGCAGGCAGGTAGGCGAAGCAGCTTGAGCGACGAGGGCATCCCGAGGCCCTCCGAGAGGAGGGCAATCTCGGGATGGCAAAGCTGTCTGAGCCCCAACGGAGATACCGTTGGGGCGAGTTCTGCAGCCACCGAGTCGCGAAAGACCTTCGCCGTTAAAAAATCGACTCCGAAGCGAGAAAAATACCGGATTTCTACTTAACATTATAATACCGTTACTTCCTGCGGTCAAGTTTCGCAAACTGGTCCTGTATCTTTTTTCGCCGTAATACGTGGTGATAACTTATCGCGAACCTGTGCGCTTCATCCCTCAAGCGCTGTATAAGGCGGAGAAGTGGTGAGCTATGCGAAAATATTATAGGTTCTTTCCTGTCTTTCAAATATATATGCTCAAATTTTTTGGCTATTCCGATAACCGGCAGATTGCCGAAGCCAAGTTCTTCCAGAAGAAACGCCGCGGCGTTTAAATGGCCCTTACCGCCGTCTATTATTATCAGGTCGGGGCTCGGCAATCTTTCTTTTTTCACTCTTTCATATCGGCGCTTTATGACTTCTCTCATCATGTCGTAATCATTTATGCCCGCTACGCCGCGGATCTTGAACTTCCGGTAATCGTCTTTGCTCGGCTTACCGTCAATAAAAGTCACCATAGACCCCACGGCTTCCTTACCGCTTATGTTAGATATATCAAACGCCTCTATTTTCCGCGGCGGCCTTTTCAACCTCAAAAGGTGTTTGAGTTCCTCTATCTCGTCGTAAGGCGTCACCCTGACTTTTATTGTCGGCACGACGCTTAGCGCGGCAATTCTGTCTCTTAATTGCGCCGCTTTCTCGTAGTCCTTCGCCGCCGCCGCTTTTTGCATCTTTTGAGACAGGTCTTCGATGAGACCTAATCTCTCGCCGCCTAAAAACATCTTCAATTCTTTTACTATGTCGGAATAAGCGCACCTTTCTATCGCCTCCGCGCACGGAGCATAACATTGGCCTATGCGGTAATTCAGACACGGCTTTTTAGGCATGCGGCGGCAGGTGCGCAACGGAAATATCCTCTTCATTATGCCCAGCGCCTTCCTGAGAAGCTTCACGTCGGTATAGGGGCCGTAAAAAACGGATTTGCCGTTTTCTCTAAACGAAGAACCGCCACATCTGCGCGTAATCATCAAGCGCGGAAATTTCTCATTTTTGGTCAGCTCCAAATACGGATACGATTTATCGTCTTTAAGGGCGACGTTGTAACGTGGTTTATGTTCCCTTATAAGCGCGGCTTCCGATATTAACGCCTCTGCCTCTGAGTGAGTCACAAAAAAAGCTATATCCTCCACCCTGTCAACCATCATGCCTATGCGCCGGGAAATATCCGAACTCTCCCTAAAATAAGACAATACTCTCTTTTTAAGCGATGCCGCTTTTCCTATATATAGGATCTTGCCTTCTTTATCCTTCATGATATAAATGCCCGGCAGATCCGGTATATTCTTTAAATTCTCCTTATCCATGAAAGCGCGGACCTCATTTCCCTGACTTTGAAAGCGAGCGAACTGACCATATATGCAATGACGCTGATGATAATCAAAAGCACCAGATTCAACGCGTCTCTTATTATGCCGTTATCCCAGTTAATGGCCGACATCAAGCTGAATGCTACAAAACCCATAACCAGGGAAGCGCCTAAAATCCTCACAAAAGATTCCAATATCTCTTTTTCCCTAAATTGGCCCACTTTTTTCCTGAGCCTTATAAAAAGAGAGCCAAAATTTATAAAACCGGCTATCGAGGTAGCCAGCGCTAAGCCAGCCGCTTTGAGCGGCCACATGAGTATAAGGTTTAACGCTATGTTGTAGAACAAAGCATAAAACGTCACTCTTACCGGAGTAAAGGTATCGTGCATCGAATAAAATGCGCTGACTAATATCCTTATGCTTCCATACGCTATTAATCCCATAGAGTAACATAAGAGCACGGTGGATGTAATGGTTGTCGCGTATTGATCAAACGCGCCTCTTTCAAAAAGGACCTTTATAATCGGCCTCGACAAAACCATCAATCCGATTGCCGCCGGAGTGGTGAAAAAAAGCATCGTCCTTAACGAAAAAGATATCGTATCTTTCAGTTTTTCCATGTCTTTTTCCGCAGCAAAAGAAGACATCGTCGGAAGCGCCGTCGTAGCCAGCGATATCCCGAAAACGGCCAGCGGAAGCTGAAAAAGGCGGTTGCCGTAGTAAAGCGCGGCTACGGCCCCTTTTCCGGTTACAAATTCTAACGAAGCTAGCATCCTATCAACTATGACATTTATCTCATAAATCCCCGATCCCACCAATCGCGGCAAAAGCAATTTTCCTACCTTGACTGCGCCCTCATGCCTTAAACCCGCCCTCCAATTCAAAAACGGCCCGCGGCGCAAAACCGGGAAAAGCTGGACTAAAAATTGCAATACGCCGCCCACAAGAACGGCAAAGACTACATGCATTATGGTAACGTGAGGATAAAATATAAGCATGCCGCCTATCAGCGACACATTGAATACTACCCCGCCCAATGCCGGCGCAATAAAATGCTTCAAGGTGTTCAGGATACCCATGCATATCGCGGCCAATCCGACAAGCAATATGTATGGGAATAATATACGCGTGAAGCGGACGGTGAGCGAGAACTTGTCCGGGTCTTTTAAGAAACCGGGGGCTAATATCCTGATCAAAAAAGGCGATATAAAAACGCCGATTATGACGATGATCAAAAGTATCACAAAAAAGAGATTAAAAATAACATTAGCGAGCCGCCAGAACTCTTCCTTGCCTTTTTTTACGTTATAGTCTGTAAGAACCGGTACCAGCGCCGTATTGACGGCGCCCTCAGCCGCAATCTCTCGAAGAGCGTTCGGGACCGTAAAGGCCATAAGAAATGCCTGTATCGCGTTCCCCATGCCGAAAAATTTCGCGAAGAGAATATCTCTGACAAAACCTAATACGCGGCTCGCCATAATGCCGGCGCTTACTATAATAGTCGATTTTGCAAGTCTTTTTTCGGTTGTCATTTTGCCCTATTTTTACCAGGCTGCAAAATGATTCCGAACTGCCGCAGGCAGTGAGGAATCTTATTTTGTGTGTCTATTTTTATATTGACATTTATCTTGTTTTTTGCTATTCTTCTTACTCTAGCAAAACAAAGAGGTGATTAAATTGCCGACAGTCAATGCAGCTTATAAAGCACTAAGGTCCGACGTTAAAAAGCGCAACCGCAACGAAGCGGTAATGTCGGAACTGAAGACCCGATCAAAAAAATTAGAAAGTCTCATTACCGAAAAGAAAAGCGACGAAGCGAAAAAATATTTCACCACCTTTGCCGTCAGGTATATGCAGGCTGCCTCAAAGGGTATAATTCACAAAAAAACGGCCTCCAGAAAAATCTCGCGCTTAGCCAAGAAGATAAATAATATTAAATAAGACCTCTATTTCCCCGCACAAATCCTTATTATAAGCATAAGAAGGGCATCCTGCGGCTTGATCTGCCCCGTCTTTATCGCGTAATCTGCGTCTAAAAGGTATCCCAGCGCCTTATTCATTCCTTTTTGAGTAAATACGTTACTATCTTTTGTCCTTTTCATCTTCCTGAGCTGCCATCCTATCATGCCAAGGATCTCCGGTATCGGCTTCTTCGTCTTTAATAATTCATTTGATACAATAAGCGCCGCTTTCGCATCCTTTTTGCTCAATGCGTCCGCAAGGTCAAAAACATTTCGCGCTGCGGAACCTCCGGTTATCGCCTCAATATCCTCTTTTGATATCGCAGGGCGTTCCCCGACATACGATGTCAGCTTGTCTATTTCGTTTATTAAACCGTCAGTGTCTTCTTCCTTGATCTCCCCCAAGAGCACGGCCGCATCATGGCGTATCGACTTTCCTCTTTCTTTAACTTCCTTCTGAATCCAGGATGCCATACGGTCGCCTTTGGGCGGAGTAAAGGATAGTTCTTCGGTATAGCGCCTGATAGTTCCGTAAAAGCCGTTTTGCATTTCATCTTTAGAAATATCTATGATCAGGCATGAGTTTTTGGAAGGATTTTTTGCATATTCCACGATCATATCTTTTTCTTTTTCCGAAGCGGCCGCCGCGGCCCTGATTACAACCAGTCTTTTGCCCGATATAAACGGCGCGCTCCTAAGCGTATCAAGCACATCTCTTAAATCGCATTTTCCGATATCGTATACATTAAAATTAAAAGCCTCGCTCCCTTTTTCGAGCAAGGCTTTCTTAAGATTCTCCACAGCTTTTTTTTTCAGATATGTTTCATCCCCTTTAAAGATATAAACCGGAAAAATTGTGGGCATAACACTGTTACCACCCCTCGACAGTTCTTTCCACGACGCGCCTGGCAAGGTCTTCCAATGCCTTGTCGCGCGCGACCTCTTCTGTAGTAGCAAAGCTGCCTGTCGTGTTATAGGTCGATTCCCCCGTAAAATTCTTTTCGCGCCATAAAACTTTGCTGTCGGAGGCCCTGATGAGTTCCATGTCTACCGTGATCTTGACGCGGTATTCTTCCACATTGTCCGCGTTATCGTATCTAAGGGCTTCTTTTCTATAATCCGCTAACGTCCCGCTAAGTATGAGGCCCGCCTTCTCCCTAGTGGTAATCTTAAGATTACCGTCGAATGTAAACCTGTTGACAATCGCGTTGGTAACATCGTTGTCGATTCCCGGCCTATACAGCGCGTATTTTGAACTTTCCGTGGTCTCCCTGCCCACATTTATCGCATTTTTGAAATTGTCGACATAGACGGTCTTCAAGTTTGAAGGTAAAAGGCTTCCCGTAGTATAGCCGCAACCGGAAGATATAGCAAAAATAAACGCTAAAAATAACAGAAAAGATAATTTCCTTAACATATATTATCCGCCGTTTTTTGTCCCTTTCTCAAGTTTAGTGGCCCTCTCAAGCGCCTTCGCCGCGATAACGGTATCGCCGTAATTTTCTACGATATCCTTATAATACACGATGGCGCTCTGCGGATGGCCGTTCTTTTCATAAAATTCAGCTGTCGCGAACGTGCTTTCCGCCTTCTTTTCCCTTAACCGCTTAAGAGCGTCTCTGGCTTCTTTGTTTAGCTCTATGTCGGATGTCTTTTCTATGAGGCCTTTATATTCTTCTATCGCTTTATCTGTAAACTCCTGATCGTACGACGGGTCGCGCGATACATAATAAGTCGAGAGCGCTATTTGATATTTCGCGTCTTCGGCGAGCGGGCTTTTTGGATAATCGTCTATGAGTTTCTGGTAGGCGAGGACCGCTTCTTCGTAAAAGCCCTCGTTTTTATACGCTTCTCCTATTTTAAATTGCGCAAGGTCCGCGTATCTGCCGTACGGCGAATTCTGAACGACTTTGGTAAGCGCTTCCACGGCTTTATCCATGGCGGGCAATATCTTCATCCCCATTATCTTCGCTTTTTGGCCGTCGACAAATGCGCTTCCTATTTCATATTGCCTTTCTATTATCTCGTCGACTCTTTCGTTGTACGGATATTTGTCTATCGTCTTTTGGTAGGCTAAAAAGGCCTCGTAATAGTCATCTATTGATTCGTAGGCGCGGCCTATGTAATACTGCGCGGAGGGAGCATGGACTGAGTTCGGATAGTTCTTTACCAGTTTTTCGAATTCGGTAATGGCTTTTGTGTATTCGCCGGCGTTGTAGAAGCTCATTGCCCAATCCATTTGTTCCTCGGGCGTGTCTTTGACGGTAAATCGCGGGTTTACCCATTTGTTAGTCCGGGGAGTCCAGATCCAATAAGCAAATGCATAATGAGGCAAAAGAACCAATATTAATACTATAATTAGAATATAAAAATATTTTTTATAGGGCATCTTCCTTATCCCGCTGTCAAGTGACCCCGAAAAACCTTTGGGTTAACTATATCATAGCGTTAAATTTTTGTCAATATCATAAAATAGGGACAGATACCATTTTTTAAAAAAGGAAACAACAAAAATGGTATCTGTCCCTATTTTAAAACTGCGTCAGAAGGTTTGCGTCTCTTTCTTTGCTACATATTCGCACAAACTAACTTTGTCGTCTTTGCCTACCTCTAAAAATTGGTTTCCCACTTCATATTGGTCTGCCGATGGAATCTTTCTGATCCACGCTACTTTAGATATGGCTTTGACGGGCCTGGGTTGAGCGGGCAAAAAAAGCTCCACCACAAGCCGGCTGGCTAACGGCAAAAATTCATTCGCTACAAAACGAATGCCGCCCTCACCGACATCTTGCGTAATCGCGCCGATTGTACCCTCTGACAGTTGTCGTAACTTCTTATACTGCAAGGGGACAGTAGAAATGACGCGTTTATGTTTTCGTCTTTCATCCGAACAATCGAACATGCTTTTTATCCTCTTAATTATAAAGCAAGTATATCACAGGGCCTGGCCTTTGTCAATAGAAATGGGGAAAAATAGTACAAAAAGCACAAAATAATAAAGAGGGATAATAATTACGCTCACCGGAGCTGAATTAAAATAGGCAAGCGGCATCTTTGAACACAGGTCCAATAAGGATAAAAGGATTGCAAGGAAAAATTCGGTGGCTTCTTTAAATGCCGCGCCTAAAAAGATGCAAAACGGCTGGAAAATTATGGCGGAAATCGCCAGCGGCATCACAATAAACATGCAGGGTATCGCTAAAATATTGACGATTATGGAAATAGTAGAGATCAGATTAAAAAAGTATAATACGATCGGGAAAATGCCGATCCATACCGCCAAAGAGGCAGAAAATAGCGTCGCTATATAGTACAAAATAGCGCCCCATTTTTCCTTCCTATCGATTTTGTCAAAACAAAGAGCGCGATTTATCTTAGGATATATATAGATCAATGACAATACCGAGCCAAAAGATAATATAAACCCCATATCGAATAGTTGATTCGGTTGAAAGATTAAAATTATACACGCTGCCAGCCCGAGGGAATTATAAATATCGGCGTCCCTTTTTAAAACGCAAGCACCTAAAATAACGGTACCCATTATGGCGGACCTTGCGACAGAAGGCATCCATCCCACCATAACGGAATAAAATAGAATAAGAAAAATCGTTACGATATACTTTGCATCGCGCGGTAAGCCGAATAATCCGGTGAGGAAAAGTATTATAAAGGATATTATTCCGACGTGGAGCCCGCTTATGGCAAGGAGGTGTATCGTCTGGGTATTTACAAATATATTTTTCCAATCCCGCGATATATTCTGCCTCTCGCCCAAGATCAGCGCCGATATGAAATATCTGGACGGCACGGAGAAAATTTTATTTATCTTTTCATTCAAGGCATTTTTCATCCGATAGGCAAAACGCAGAAATGACGAACTGTCATTTGCTTCAACGGAAATCAACCCTTCGACTATCCCCCGCTTATCCCTCGACTCTGCTCGGGATGGTTCGCGAGGGGTGATGAGCCAAGTCGAACCAAAGGCCGGGGCTCGCTCAGGGTTGACCCTGAGCGAAGTCGAACGGGTCAATGCGTCCTTTCGGCGTATCGTAGCAAGCGCAAATATGCCCTTTTTCTTAAGATATGCGGTATAGTTTGCGGATTCTTTTTCGTCGGATGGGGCCTTTATCGCGGCTTCAAAAAGGATCTCCTCACCGTATTCTGTTTCTTTATCCTTATGAGAAGTTACGGATATAATTCCGCAGGCGGGAAACCACTTATCCCAAACTCTGATCAGTGACGGTGTGACTAAAAAAGAATATGTATCCCCTAACGCGGCATGTTTCAGGATGGGGTCACTCGCCACTACTCCGTAAATCGCGAAGGATCTCGGCTTTTGAGAGACAAAATGCGATATATGTTCCGGCCGGTAATAGTCATCTTTTATAAAAAGATTGGCTGTCCCTATGAAAACAGACATGAGAATGGCGAGGAAAAAGAAGGGCCTTTTCATTCCACCTCGATATAGTCCTTAATGGCATCAAACTTCTTCTGGCCCATTCCCGGGACTTCTCTCAACTCTTCCTTGGACGAAAAAAGACCTTTATTGTTGCGGTATTCTATGATACGGTCTGCCATTACCGGCCCTACGCCCTCCAGCCGCATAAGTTCTTCGAGTGAAGCGGTATTGATATTAACGGTTTTCGCATCTTTAAGCGCCGTGTCGAGGTCTTTTCTTACCACCGGCCTCGGGCGAAACTGACCTTTTTTGGAGTTGATTTTTAATGGAGGGTAAAATTCTTTATAATAAGAATAGCTGATGCCCAAAACCGCGCCGGCTATTAAAAAAAGAATGACATATTTTTCACTTTTTGTGAGAAAGGCCATATTATATGACTATATTCACTAACTTGCGCGGAACGACGATGAATTTCTTAACGGCCTTATTTTCCGTCCAGCGTTTTATATCATTGTCGTTGAGTATGATCTCTTTTAACTCTTCTTCGGCGGCATCCACTCTAACCATCATGCGGCTTCTTACCTTGCCGTTTACCTGAAGGGCGATCTCTACTTCCTCGGTTTTAAGCGCTTCTCTGTCGACAATGGGCCATGCAGTTCTAAAAACGCTTCCCTTTTCTCCTAATTTCTGCCAAAGCTCTTCGGACGTGTGCGGAACAAACGGCGAAAGGAGTATCACGGTAGCCCCGGCCGCCTCTTTTATCGCGGGAGATATTCTCTTTTTGCCGCTTCCTACGGTAAGATATATCTGATTGACCAATTCCATGGCGCTGCTTATCGCGGTATTAAAGTGGAAATCCTTCTCCATGTCTTCGGTGACCTTTTTTATGGTCGCGTGCGTCATCCTTCTCAGTTCTTTATCCGCTTTCTCGTCCGGCAGCGCTTCCCATTTTTCGCTGATCATGTCGTCCACTATTCTGTAAAGCCGCTTTAGAAATCTGTACGCGCCCTCTACGCCGCGGTCGTTCCATTCGGCATCCTTTTCGGGCGGGCCGATAAACAATGTATATAATCTGACTGTATCGGCGCCGTATTTTTCGATAAGCTCATCCGGGCTTACAACGTTGCCCTTCGACTTGGACATCTTCGCGCCGTCTTTCAATATCATGCCCTGCGTAAAGAGCCTGGCGAACGGTTCGTCAAAACCAACGAGTTTCAAATCATACAAAACTTTGGTCACGAATCTAGAATATAAAAGATGCAATATGGCATGCTCTACTCCGCCGATATATTGGTCGACGGGAAGCCACCTGTTCACCGTTTCAGCATCGAAAGGTTCCTTGCTATCCTTTGCGGAAAGATAGCGCAGATAATACCAGGCCGAATCTACGAAAGTATCCATCGTATCGGTCTCGCGCTTTGCCGCACCGCCACACTTCGGGCATTTGGTGTTCATAAACTTTTCGGATCTCAAGAGCGGAGACTGTCCATGAGGTTTAAACTCCACATCTTCCGGCAAAAGCACCGGCAGATCCTTATCCGGTACCGCCATCTCTCCGCATTTATCGCAATAGATAATCGGGATAGGCGCGCCCCAATACCTCTGCCTCGAAATAAGCCAATCGCGAAGCCGGTAATGGATAGAGCGCCGGCCGATCGATTTCGCTTCCATCCAATCGGCGATTTTCTCCATCGCCTCGCGGTTGGATACGCCGTTAAATTGCGCTGAGTTTACCATAATGCCGTCTTCAATGTAGGCCAAGCTCATTTTTGCGGCATCGAGATGTCTCTTTGGGTCATCACCCTTCGACGCACCTCGGGCTTTGGTTCGAGGTTTGCTCAGGGTGATACTGAGCGGCCCCGTTTCAGCGGGGCTGTCGAATGTATCAATAACTACTTCGATAGGCAGGTTGTACTTCTTAGCAAATTCAAAATCTCTTTGGTCGTGTGCCGGAACCGCCATTACGGCGCTGGTTCCGTATTCCATGAGGACATAATTTGCTATCCAGAGGGGGATCTTCCTGTCGTTGACGGGATTGATGACATGTCTCCCCGTCCACATCCCTTCTTTTTCTATCTCTGCCGCTCGGCGTTCTGTCTTGTCCTGGACGCGGACTCTTTCTATGAATCTCTCAAATTTAGATATATCTTTATTTCCTTTTATAAGTTCCGGGATATGAGGATGTTCGGGCGCTACGACCATGTAAGTAGCGCCGAATATTGTATCAACCCTCGTGGTAAAGCATGTCAAAACAATGTCCGTGCCTTCTACTTTAAAATCGATATCGACGCCGGTACTTTTGCCTATCCAGTTGGTCTGCATTATCTTAACGCGTTCGGGCCAGTCGGTAAGGCGGGATATATCATCCAGCAATCTTTCGGCGTAGGCGGTTATTTTGAAAAACCATTGCTCAAGATCCTTCTCAACAACTTTTGTGTCGCATCTTTCGCACGAGCCTCCTATGACTTGCTCATTCGCCAGGACCGTCATGCACGAAGGGCACCAGTTTACCGCGCCTTTTTTCTTGTACGCGAGGCCTTCTTTGTAAAGCTGCGTAAATATCCACTGCGTCCATTTATAATACTCGGGAAGGCAGGAGATGACTTCTTTATCCCAATCATATCCGACGCCCCATTGGCGGAATTGTTTTTTCATAGTGGTTATATTATCAAGGGTTGATACTTTGGGGTGGAGGCCGCCTTTTATGGCGGCATTTTCCGCCGGAAGGCCGAATGCGTCAAAGCCCATAGGCGTAAGCACATTAAAACCGCGCATGATCTTATAGCGGGCTACGGCGTCTCCGATTATATAGTTTCTGCCGTGGCCCACGTGGAGCGCCGCCGACGGATACGGGAACATCATGAGGCAGTAGAATTTATTCTTATATTTCGAGAGGTCGGCCTTGAACAGGCCCATCTCGTCCCAGTATTTCTGCCATTTTGATTCTATTTCTTTAAAAGGAAAATCGTTCGCCATAGAGTTATTCTAACATAAAAAAGAGCGCGGGGTCAAGGGTTAACCGGGTAGGGAAATATGCCGTGTTCGCTGCATCTTGGCAGGGTGCCTAAATCGCCTATGGTGTAGGTGCCGTTAGCGGGGCATTTTGGAAAGCCGGAACGTATATACGCCGCTACTTCGCCTTCGGCCGGTTCGTCGGTTGAGGTCTTCCCGTTTTCAAGCGCCCATTGTTCCTTAGCGGAATCTATCTGCCTCATGTTGTTTATGCACATGGATTTCCTTGCTCCCAGGCGGGCATTGTTGAAGCTGGGGAGCGCTATGGCGGCAAGAAGGCCGATAATGCCAACGGCGATCATTATTTCTACAAGAGTAAAGCCTTTTGTTTTATAGGGTGCGGGATTCATAATATATTTAATATCGATTTACTTAATTATATCATATTATTTGCCGAATGGTTGACAAATATCGTCTAAAGTGGTATATTTTCCCCTACGGGGCTGTAGCTCAGCTGGGAGAGCGCGTGCATGGCATGCATGAGGCCAGGGGTTCGATCCCCCTCAGCTCCACCACTTAAGGGAAACATAGTTTCCCTTTAATGTATTCCTTCCTTTAAGAAATAACGCCAGAGTGATGGAATTGGCATACATGACGGTCTCAAAAACCGTTGGCCGCAAGGCCATGGGGGTTCAACTCCCCCCTCTGGCACCACTAATCTTAAAATGTCGCCTATTGTAGTTATGCTGTGTTCTAATTTAAAAATTGCTTGACTAATGGAGAGCATTACAGTTGTTCACGACTGCTTAACAAAATACAACTTTGTAACGTTTATGTTTTTGAAAATAATTAAGAAAGGGGGCGGGGTTTGTGTAAACTACTCTTCCTTACTGCTTATCAATCCATGGATAATTCCCAATAATAGCTCTGCTTTAAATGGCTTCTGTACATAAGAAACTGCGCCTAATTCCATGCCTGCCCTTATTTCCTTTGCCCCTGTACGGCCAGTCAACATTATAACAGGAATATTTCTGAAATGTTTTTCCGCTTGAAGTTTCCTAATGACCTCAAATCCATCAATCTTGGGGAGCCCTACATCTAGTATGATCAAATCTGGTTTTTCCTGATGCGCTTTATCCAGAGCCTCCTGGCCGTCATAAGCAGTCAAAACCTCATAATCATTTGCTTCTAACCGTATCTTCACTAAGTCGACAAATTGAGGGTCATCGTCAACAACTAGTATTTTTCTGCCCATCAAGCTCCTCTTGTTTCTACTATTCAATATTTAAGTAATAAATTTAACTCATTTCTTAATTAAAATTTCCTTTATCTTCTCTAGCAACTTATGCGTATCTACTGTTTTCACGAAATATCCAGATACACCCAACTTCTCTGCGGCTTCTTCTGTTTCCTTATCCCCTTTTGCCGTAAGTACTATTATGGGTATAGAGAATGTTTTGAAGTTTGCTCTTATATTCTTCAATGCTCCCAACCCGCCGCCCGCAGGCATCATGATGTCCAAAAGTATTAGATCCGGTTTTAATTGGACTGCCTGCGCCATAGCTTGTGCGGCATCAAATGCTGCTTCTATCTGATAGCCTTCGTGTTCTAACCTTATGGCCAGCATCCGAATCCAATCCTTTTCGTCATCCACGATTAATATTTTCTTCTCCATAATTCTCTATATTTCCTTAGCCCTTTTAACTAATTCTATTTAATGTATCCCTTCCTCTCCAGTGCAATTATAGTGCGGTTGATTCCTACGGAAGTGAATATCCTTTACCTCGCCCTCACACAACCTTATAAACCAAATCGCCTTCGTGGACTTTTTGGTTGACTTCTATACCTATCGCATCTTTATCCTTCGCATCACTAACAGTCGCATGCTTTATCTGCATAGACGAGATCTGCTGTGTAAAATCCGAAGAATGACCCTTAATATGAATCATATCGCCGATTTTTACAGAATCTGAAAGCTCGATTATCCCTACACTAAGATGTCCATAGAAATGCGCTATCTTGCCGATCAATTTTTCCTCCATAAACACCTCCTCGTATTATTTATTCCGTGACAGTATAGATTAAAGTTTCCGGCATGGCCAATCTGCCTATTTTTGCAATCTTGCCTTCAAACTTTCCTGCAATTTGTTTATCTCTTCAGCCAAATCGTGGAGTTCGTCGTTCTTACGCAAATATACCGGCGCATCGAGGTTGCCTTCGCCTATCGCCCGGATTACGGACTTAATGCGATATATCGGGCCCGCTATTCTGTGGGATATAAATATCGCGAAAATAAATATTAAAACCGCGAGGACCGCCATGTTTTTTAAAAGTGCGAGAGCCACTTTATTGAATATGGCTACAAAAAGGCCCTGAGGATAGACCTGTGATAATTTTTCTCCCAAGATATTGCAAGTAGTGCGAAAAACCGTCAAGCCGCTTAACACGGCGGTCACGAATGCTACTAATAAAATAATGCCGGCATATCTTAATTGAAAACCTCTTGCCAGAAAATAACGAGTCCTTACAATGCGTCTTTCCATCGAATTATCTCCTTAATGAGCCCACGACTTACGGAGCGAAGTGACGTAAGTCGTTATCTGTGTTTCCGTTTCGGGGGCGAATTAATCCCGAGCCCGAAGGGCGAGGGATCTTACCTCCGCTTTTCTCTCGTCATATAGAGGTCTCTTTTTATAAGTAGAGTGAGCGGCGCGTTATTATCGGACAATAATCTATTAAATTCCGCTTTAGGCATATAGCGCGTCGAAACCGAGTTTATTTCAAGAACCCAGTCGCCCGGGATAAATAACCCTTTTTCCGACGCATTGAGGCCTGAAGCCTCTTTTATGAAATAGCCCTCTTCCTTAATCCCTATATCCCATTTTAGCCTTTTTGGCTCCGGAAAATCGACTTTTCTTTCGAGGCTCAGCTTTATCATAGAAAATTCCGGCCCCGATAATTTATTTATTATGCCTTCGTAACTCATATATTTGACATTATCATTCCATACGGCGCTGATAACGTCCTTTTTTCTAATATCATAGTCAGCTGATACCGAATTTGGCATGACTTCTTCAATATAACAGGTATTATTTTCTTCGTCCTTCTTCAGTTTTAAGCCCAGCAGATTCTGTACATTCTTTTCGTATGTGTCTATCCTGCCTCCGGAGGCCTTAGCGGTAGTCTCCTCAAGCGCTATCATTAAGTCAATTTCTTCCTTTGCCTTCTCCGTTCCTGAGCCTAACTGCTTTCTAATAGCGGCTATTTCGCCGTCGCGAGCCGCAACAGAATCCGGATCCAGCTTTAACACTGCTTGGTAGTAATAAATAGCATTTTTGTATTTGCCGCGGGCCGTCGCTTCATCTCCCAGCTTCAGAAGGCGCGTTTCCTCATTTTCATACTGAATATCTTTAATATCTTTGCGCAAAACGGTCTTTTCGCCTTCGAACGTGTTTACAACGATGCGGTCTACGTATTCATCTACTACGAGGCCTTTCATTTCGTTGCCGCTTGTAAGCCGAACGGTATCGGCGAATAGATGCGAGGTAGTTAATATGAGAAAGGTAAAAAATGCGGCAAAAATGCGGTGTAACACGTTATTTACCCTTGTTCATGAGCTTCCAGGGATTGCGTTTTATGTCTTCCGTGAATTCCTTCATATTTTGAGTGGTCGCTTCGATATTGTCAAAAATATTGTCGATCTTTTGTTTATTATCGGTAACGACTAAATTGGTATTCTTCGCGAGCTCCTGAATGCTGCCTAATGTTTCGTCCAGATTTTTGGCGATCGCTTCTCCTTTTTTCGCCAAGGAATCAAATTGGAGCGGGTCCTCCCCCGCGATCACCCCGCCTGCTTCGAGGTACGGGGCGTCATCGGATCCGGCCGTGACTTCTATATATTTTTCGCCCATGAGGCCGAGCGCCGTTATAAGCGCCTTTGAATCTGTCCTCAATTTGGCGTTGTTACTAAGCCATAGTGTCACGATGACGTTCGTTCCTTTCTCGTATGAAAGCTGTATATCCTGGACCTTCCCGATTTCAACGCCCGCTAAACGCACGGGGGCATTCCTTTCGACGCCGGCCACGATGCTGAACATCGCTTTTACGGTATAGCCCTCTTTTTTAAAATCGAAACTTCCCGTCTTGTATAGAAGTCCCAGTAGTACCGCAATGCAGACGACTACCAATACGCCCACTTTCATCTCATTTGATATGTTTCGTTTCGCCATTTTTATTCACCTCATTTTTATTATTTAGTGAGTTCTTCCAAGTAATTATCTTTATCCATGAAGAAATTTATCGGCCCTTCCGGATCGCCGTTTATAAACTGCCTCACAATGGGATTTGAGGAATTCTTTATCTCATCCGCCGTGCCGGCTTGGACCACTTTGCCCTCGTGAAGCATCGCGATTCTGTCAGCTATCCTGAATACGCTTTTCATATCGTGAGTGACCACGACGCTTGTTATAGAAAGCTTCTTACTGAGATCCAAAATGAGTTTATCTATAACGCCGGCCATGATCGGATCAAGCCCTGTCGTAGGCTCGTCATAAAAAACTATTTCGGGGTCCATAGCTATCGCTCTGGCAAGGCCGACTCTTTTCTTCATTCCGCCGGAAAGCTGCGCCGGCATAAGGTTTTCAAAACCCCTAAGCCCCACCAGCTCCAATTTCATCTTGACCATGATGCTTATAATATTTTCGTCGAGTTTGGTGTGCTCCCGGAGCGGCATCGCTACATTTTCTTTGACGCTCAACGAGTCAAAAAGCGCACTCGATTGGAATAACATCCCGAATTTCTTTTTTACGGCGTCCAGCTCCTCCTCGCCCATATTGGCAATGTCCCTGCCCATTACATGGACGCTTCCTGAGTCGGGTTTTATTGCACCTATCATGTGGCGCAGGAGCGTGCTTTTCCCGCAGCCGGAGCCGCCCATTATGACCATGGTCTCGCCTTTATACATCTCTAAACTCGAACCGGAGAGAATCTGCCTTTGGCCGAATCTTTTATAAACATCTCTTATGTCTATTACCACTTCTTTCTGCGCCATTTAAATCTCTCTGATTTTATCGCCTTATACGTTGGTAAAGAAGAAAATAGCCGTTAGAATGCAATCAGCCACTATTATAAGTATGAAACTTGTCACTATGCTGGTTGTGGTCGATTTTCCGACGCCTTCGGCGCCGCCGCTTGTATTAAGCCCGTAATGGCACCCTATAAGCGCGATTATACCTCCGAAGACAAAGCTCTTGATTACGCCTGTCATTATGTCCTTAGACGTAAGAAACCTAAAGGTCGTATCCATATATAATCCCGGATTGATGTGTAGATTAAACACTCCTATAAGGTAGCCGCCGAATATGCCGACGGCATCGGCAAGTATGGTAAGGCAAGGGAGCATTATGACCAGCGCCAGAAAACGCGGCACGACCAGAAATCTGACGGGATTTAACGCCATGCTTTCAAGCGCCTCAACCTGCTCGGTCACTTTCATCGTCCCGAGTTCAGCGCTCATCGCGGCGCCGACCCTGCCCGCGATAACGAGGCCAGTCAAGACCGGCCCTAATTCGCGTGTTATAGAAACAGCGACAAGACCCGCTACGTATATAACAGCGCCTAACGATTCCAATTGCGGGGCTGTCTGCATCGCTATTACGATGCCGGTAAAAAGGGCGACGAAAAAGACTATAAGGAGGGAGCGCACGCCGACAAAAAGCATCTGCTCGAATATGCTTTGCCTCTTTGCGGTTTTTTTCCTAAACGGCCCTATAACAAGCCAGTAAATCGTATCGACAAAAAGAGCCAGCACGCTTACGATCTGCTGGCTTGTTCTTATTACAACGCTGCCTATTCTTTCAAAAAAATTAGCCATCGGGTTTGTCCTTTAAAAACTCTTTGACGCTTCGTCCTGAGAATCGGATATATCAAAAAGTTTTTCCAGTTTCGTTATCTCAAAAAGGCTCTTTACTTTATTCGAAAGGCTGGCAAGTTTCAGTCTGCCGCCGTAACCTTTTATATTCTTAAGGATCTCGACGAGAGTGGCAAGGCCGGAGCTGTCGATGTATTCGACTTTCTCTAGATTTATCAGCACTTTCGCACTCTTATCTTTTATTACTTTGTCAAATAACTTTTTGGCCTGCGGGGAAGTATTTATATCTATATCGCCTTCCACTACGCAAACTCTGATGCCGCTTTTGTCCTCAAACTTGATCTGCATTATAACCTCCCGATAATGACATAATTATTAGAAAAATTTGGTCATTGTGACTCTGTTGCCTCTCTTGTTATATGTCACCTTGTCCATCAATTTGTGTATGAGGAAAACTCCCCTTCCGCCTTCTTCGAAAAGATTATCTTCTTCTCTGGGGTCGGGGACATTTTTTAAATGAAAACCTTTGCCTTTATCTTTTACGTCCACCGTTATTTTTTCGCTGTCGACGATATACCTAATCAGCACCGGCAATTCTTTATTGTAATTATTACCGTGCTCTATGGCGTTCCTAATGGCTTCTTCAACAGCAAGCCTCACGTCGAACTGGACGGATCTATCTATGCCGTGGCGCTTAAGGTGTTCCAAGAGCTCGTGGCTTACTTTTTTAATATACCCTATATCGCTGGGAATTTCAATCCTTTTATCAATTTTTGCCGTTTGACTCATCGGATTGACCGCCTTCTTCAAAAACTCCTATTTTTCTGAACTTTTCATATCGAGTTTGTAGGAGATCTTTAACGGATAACTTCCCCAGATCCCCGAGATATTTACTTATTTTCTTCTTTATATTAGCCGCTGTGGCGGCAGCATCCCTGTGAGCGCCTCCAAGCGGTTCTTTTATGACATCGTCTATTAAGCCCATTTCATATAAGTCGTGAGCCGTTAATTTTAGTACTTCCGCCGCATCGGGGGCCTTGGCCCTGTCTTTCCATAATATCGCCGCGCAACCTTCCGGCGATATCACGGAATAGTAGGCATTTTCCAATACGCAGATCCTGTCGCCCACACCTATGCCGAGCGCTCCGCCCGAACCGCCTTCCCCTATCACCGTTATCATTATAGGGACCTGCAATACTGCCATTTCCATCAAATTATACGCGATAGCGCCCGCCTGGCCTCTTTCTTCGGCGCCTATTCCCGGATACGCCCCGGGCGTATCAATGAAAGTAACAACAGGTATTTTGAACTTTTCAGCAAGTTTCATTACTCTCATCGCTTTTCTATAGCCCTCCGGGTGGGCGCTGCCGAAATTCCTTTCCAGGTTTTCTTTCGTATCTCGCCCCTTTTGGTGGCCGACAACGCATATTTTATTACTATCCATCTTCGCAAAGCCGGTAATTATGGACTTATCGTCGCTAAAACTCCTGTCTCCGTGCAATTCCACGAAGTCCGTCATCATCATACCGATATAATCCAGGGTGTAGGGCCTTTTGGGGTGGCGGGCTATTTGGACACGCTGCCATGGGGTGAGATTTTCAAATATCTCTCTTTTTACCTTCTCGAGTTTTTCTTCGAGCTTTTTTATCTCGTCGGAAAGATCCACCTTTTCGCCGGAAGAGAATTTCTTCAGTTCTTCTATCTTTCTTTCCAGCTCGACGACCGGTTTCTCGAAATCTAATCCGCTTCCGTTCATATCCGCCTAATCTATTATCGTTACTTCCGTACCGACGGGAACTATCGAATAAAGTTCCTCTACGTCTTTATTACTCATCCTTACGCAACCGGCGGTGACCTGCTGGCCTAACGTAGAGTCGTCGGTAGTGCCGTGTATGCCGTAATGCTCCAGCGTAAGCGCCATCCACCTTGTGCCCAATATATTATCCGGGCTGTCGGGAGGGGCCACTGCTCCTGCCTTGTACCAGGTGGGATTCACTATCTTCTCTTTTATCTGATAAGTCCCTATGGGCGTCGAGTTATTTATGCCCGTGGATACCATATAAGTTTTAAACACTTCTCCGTCCGCTTTTAACATAAGAATATTCTGCGATTTATCAATGAGTATCGCGTATTTCGCTTTAGATATCTTTAGCTTCGTTCCGGGCCTTATTACCGTATTTTGCAAGGCATTCGACTTCATTATAAGCTCGACGGTCGTGCCGAAATTTTTGGCGATTTTAATCAGAGTGTCTCCGGGTATTACTTCATAGAGCGTACTATCTTCCGTGGGAATGGGCGAGAATAATATTTTGATATCGAGTGAGTCGAGCTGGGACCTTGCGGTAGATACCAAATTACTGCTGGGGTATCCGCTTAATATCTTCTTATAGGTATCGCGGGCGCCTAAGATCTTGCCTTCCTTTATCAACTTATCGGCTTCGCTATAAAGCTGTTGTGCCGTCTTGTCGGAATTGCGGGTTGTGTTCGTTTTTGCCGGCGCCCGACCCTTTTTATAAATACCTGCGCATAAAACCACAACAGCAATAATCAGACCCGCAATAATAAAAATTAGACGTTTGTTCATTAAGCCTCACAATGAGACCGCAACTTACGCCTGCCTGCCGGCAGGCAGGGAGTGCCAACGTCCCGAGTCCCGCCAAGGCGGGACGAGGGGCGATCTTAAGCCGCAAAAATTAGCGCAATAAATATGCCTAAAAGAACGCCGGCAAACACTTCTATGGGTGTATGCCCTATAAGTTCCCTCAATCTCTCTTCCTGTATCTTCTTTTTCCAATAGATGTCGTCGAGAATCCTGTTTAATATCTCGGCCTGCTTACCGCTCGATCTCCTTACTCCCTGGGCATCAAACAGCACTACTATCGTAAAAACAAGCGCTATGTAAAAAGAGGGCGAGGAAAAACCCGTATGAAGGCCCACGGCTGTCGTTAAAGCGGACACTACGGCGGCGTGGGAGCTGGGCATGCCGCCCGTACCCACAAACCATCTAAAATCGAATCTCTTTTCCCTTAATATGCCCAACAATACTTTAATACTCTGCGCTATAAGCCATGCCATAAAAGTTGTCAAAAGTATATCAAATCTGGAGCTGCCTATAATATTCATTTTTCTATATCATCCTATAATATTGAGCTATGGGCATTGCCTAAGTTTTCTCTTGACGCCAGAGGGATATTATATTATACTCCCCTCAATAAAGCAAGGGGTAAATAAAATGGCAAAAGGGCATCGTAAGAGAGTAAGAAGAAACAAAAAAATAAAGAAAGCTAATCACGGGAATAGGCCGAACTTTTAAATGAGACCCAAACTTACGGAGTGAAACGTCCGCCGGAGGCGGATCAGCCTTTGGCTGAAACGTAAGTTTGATGGTCGAACCCTTCGACGCGGCTCAGGATGGTTCGAAGGGTGGTGAGTTAAGTCGAACCATTTATCCCGAGAATGTGACGAATAGCCTGCCTGCCGGCAGGCAGGGAACATTCGAGGGATCCAGCCCTTAACTCATTTTTTCCTTAGCGGGAAATCCACGTCTTCTTTTATATCGCCTTCCGGCGCGAGGTCTACATTCCTAAAAGTATCGCCTGCAAGTTCGTATCCCTTAGGTATGCTCTCTACCGCGATTTCTACTTTCTGGGAACCGCTTTTAAGTTTCTTCAAAAAGTATCGTCCCATACCATCTGTAAGAGCGGGATTATCTCCGACTTTGACTTCAACATCCGCAACACCTTCTTCGCCTGAGTCAAACTTACCGTTTCCGTCTTTATCCACAAAAACCGCGCCTACTATCGTCCTTAAAGCATAAAGAGCAAAATCCTCTTTGTATGTCTTGCCCTCTTCGACTTTGACCGTCTTTTTTGTGACAGATAAAGGCAGTAAATTGGATGGTATGGTGGCCGGAGTCATACCTACAGTCCTCTCGCCGCTATTGACGTACTCAAAGGTATAATAACCGCCCCTTTCGGTATAGTCTGACACGCTGTCATCCAATTTTAGAAGGACATCCTGCACCCCGTAATCATCGCCGGAGAGCTCGCCGTCCATATTCAGGTCGTTAAAGACCCTGCCCGATATCTCCGTCTTTGCCACTACGCCGAAATTGGCTTCGGCTATTTTTTCTCTCTCCAATTTGACCGTTTGCGGATTGGATGTCGTCGGCGTATACCCCTCGGGCAAAGTCTTGATATCAAGTAAAATGGATGTTTCTTCGCCTTTTAATTTCTCAAAGCTGTAAAATCCTCTTTCGTTTGTCGTCGCGTTTTTCTTGTTTTCGGCAAATAGATCTATCTTTGGTATGCCTTCTTCACCCGTATCCTTCACTCCGTTATTATTCAGATCCTTAAACACATACCCCTGCGCCCCGCCGGCGTTGGAAAATCTCAGCGTCGTATCAAACAAATAGGAACCGCCTCCGTATATCCGCATCTCGTCCCGTTTATTCGTCGGAGCGGTGTCTAGTATGGGTTTTATGTTTTTCTTATCCACGCGCAAATAAAGCTCCATGTCAGAAGACGGTTTATATTTCAATTCCGATTCCCACTCCATGTATTTTTCATTTGACAAAATCTGTATCCCGGACATGATATTGGTGTCCCTTTTATATCTCCACGCCAGCGAAGTGTAAAATGGAGTATTAAATATTTGAGAGCTATAAGAAACACCCATATTCATAGAAGAAGACGTCCCGCTATCGCGGGTCTCAAGCATCTGTCTATAATGCCATAGCTCCGTGAGGTCCAGATACAAGTTTTTAAAGACATTCATCCTCATGCCTATCGTCAGCCTTCTTTCCGCATAGCTGGAAGCTGCCGAATCCGGACTCTTATAAGTGTCGGGTTGATATAAGGCGAATATGCTAGTGTTATTTTTGAAAAAATTGAAGCTCTGCTGCAGATTAAAGGACTGGCCATAATCCTTGGACGGGGGGTTCATCCCTAATCTGCCCCTATCCCATATGGACCAGCTAAAACGCGTGGAACCGGTCAGGTCCATATCGACGGTGGATATCATGTCGTGATTGCTCTTATGACGATTTTCTGTCGCCGGTAAATATCTATTTCTGAATCTATTATATTCGCCGGTATATTTCAAAAATTTCAGCGGATAATAATTAAGTTTGAGATAATAACCCTTTTCCCCGCGATACGGAACATCCTGGTCTAATACCAATTGATAATCGCTGTCAATATCTCTATAGATACCCTTAAAATCAAACTTGTAATCATCGGATTTCAGGTTCGATTCACATCTGAAGGCATCACCATGTTGGCCTCGCGCATATTCTCCGTCGAGCTTGACAGCCCCGTCAAAAAAAGTCAGCCCGCTTCCGCCTCCCGCAACTACTTCGCTTGTCTCGAGGTCATTGCCCTGCGAGCGCATCACAATAGTCCTTAAATTTATGAAGTCTGCCGGCTTTATCCCGAATTTACCGCCGTAGAAGTAATTTTTGCCCTCAAAGTCGACGATTTTTTTGCCCCACATCGGCGCGCCGCGCGCCCCCCACATCATGTCGTAATTTATATCTTTGCTATCCGGATTTTTAAATCTAAAACCCTGATATCCGGTCGGCGGCAATGTAATTTCGGAAAAATACGCCCCTACGTCTCCGACGCTAACTTCCAGATCCGGCCCCATAAGAGACGCGTTCCAGGCCGACAGGTCGCTATCAAAATCCTCTTTTCTGTATCCCTTTCCTTGGTACTGAAATTTAGTATCCAACATGCCCCACGGTGTTTCGCCGGTCACCCCCCAGCGATGAATCCAGTCCGTGTAATGATAGGAGCGGTCTGCGTTATCCGATTTGGAATTCAATCTGTACCTATCGAATGAATACCTGAATTTAAATGACTCCATTTTTTCCGCTTCTAAAAGCCTTTGCTTGATTTCTAATGCAATATCAGCGCCCTTTTGAAGAACCTTCACGCGAATGGTCTTTCTGCCGTCTTTATCCCAGACATGCAGAAAACTTTCGCCGAGATTAATGCCCTTGATCGCAATTTGTTCGCTGTCCTGGCGCGAAGCCTCGATCACATTGGTATCAGTAGCAAAAAAGCGCGTCAGGCCCGGAACGAAAATGACGGCGGTCTGGCCATTTTCAATAGTGACGCTGTAATTTCTGCTTTCAAGATCGCTCTGGGAATATTTGTAAACTGCGCCTGTTTGAGAAACTCCTTCTTTTTTTACTTTACCGACGGGCTTTTTGATAGGAGGCGGAACGGGCATCTGGCCCCAGTCTTCGCGCGGAAGCGTTTTCTCGGGCTCTTCCGAAATCTGCTTGGCTAATACCATATCGGTAGTCATTTCTTTTGCCGGGCCGGCATTCTCGGTAATTTCTATATTCTCGACTCTTCCGATCCCTCCCGGTTCCCCCTCGGGAGGCAGCATATTAAGCGCTTCCTCGCTTTTTGACTGGCCGGGATAAAGTATTTCGTTGGTCAAGGCGAATTCTTTGTTAAACTGTTCCATAAGATAAAGAGCTTCTTCTTTGGAATTTTTAAAAGATTTTTTGGGGGGTTCCTGTTTTGCTTCCTCGGGGGCTTTCGCCTTGTCTTCTTCTCTGAGATCTAGCATCTCATTGGTCAAGGCGATTTCTCTTTCGAGCTGTTTGATGAGGTAAACTACTTCGGCTATATCGGGATCTGTTTTGGGCGAAACAGCGGGATCGGATGAAGATTTAGGCGATATCTCTTCTACGTCCTCCCTTTTAGCGGAATTAAGAGACTCGTCGCCGAAAACCAAAAGTAAAGGAGAAAAAAATAGGATGAAGAAAAGTATGAGACCTATTTTCCTTTTCATCTAATTGTTACTTGACCAAAAAATCTCCTTCGCGGGTAAGTTCTTTATCGCCGAACACGATCACGGCCTTAGCTTTATACTTTCCGGCCGCAAGGGCTGTCCCGGCTTTTGCCTGTATTTCCTTTTGACTGTTTGGCGCTACCAAAACGCTTTTAAGGGGTACGCTTTGAACGGCTTCGCCCCGGTCATTCAATATATCTATTTTTCCCTCTGTTTTTACGTTAAGATTACCCGCATTATTGATCACAATAGTAAATACCGGCTGGCTGGTACCTGCGTTTATATCTAATTTATCGATACCTCCCGACGACGTTACGGTTAAAACGGTTTCCGCGACAATGGGTGAATCGACCCCCGTATCAAGTGTCGCTATAACGTCATACGTTCCTTCTTTGAGGTCCCCAAGCCATTCTGTCTTGTAGTTTCTTGTATCTCCCGGCAAGGTGTTAATGGGGCCAAGTTCTTTTCTCCCGAAAATATTTCCGTCTTTGTCTATTATATTCATTACGCCTTCCGCAATAATGTGCGCGTTGCCCTCGTTCTTCAGCGTCATATTTATCGTCAATGGGCTATTCTGATCCGGGCGGCCGCAGGTAAACGCGGTTACGGTCCCGGCTCTCTTTATTTTGCCTTCCGCTTCGAGATAAACTATAGTGCCTATTCTGCCGGCAAAGCGCAGCACCACATTACCCCGCGTCGCCTCTCCCTCGCTGACTATAGATTCAAAGAATATTACCGCGTAATGTCCGCCCTCGGCATCCGGAGGCACTGAAATGGCATATTGGACGCCCGCTCTTTTATTGGGTTCAACGCGAAGTTTCTGCGGGTGTGTCGTTATCCATTTTGCGCAGGAAAGAGGCGTTGTCCCCGCCTGCGTAAACGTTTTGCTTCCGTCGGCTGCATAGACCCAATCCTCTGTATAGACGCGCATATCAATGGGCGCATCGCTTTTATTCTCTACGGTAATGGTCCCGCTTTTCGTTTCTCCCGGAGGGACGCTGAGGCGGACGCTGGGCGGGCTGACATTAATTGAAAAAGCCAGAGTTTCTCTGCAAGATAAAAAGCCCAACGTTAAAAATATTACCGCTAAAAATACGATTCTTTTTTTCATTTTACCCCCGAATAAATTTAATTTTATTATTCCGTAAAAGTAAACACGACTTTAGTGGTATAAATGCCCGATTGCGCGGGTCTCGGCACGATTATTTTGAATTTCATTGTTATCTCGGTTCCTGTTGCGCCTTCAGTATTGGGGGCGGTATATACCGTCCTTTCCACCGTAAAATCTTCCTGGTTCCTGTCCAAGGAGTTGTTGCCGGGAACATTGCTTGATACGCCGTACCAGAAAAAGTTGGTATTGGGTATAAACGAAGCTGGATTCTCCATATGCGTCAGCGGCCGTTCGGCTCTGACTCTAAGCTGCCACGGATTCCCCTGATCGGTCCTGCACGTTACTCTAATTCCTATATTGGGAACATCGTCTTTTATGTCGCCCATGTTCAAGCTGCCGAAATCTACGGAATAGAAATTAAGATCTATGGAAAAAACCGCTGCTGCTTCATGCGGATACAGAAAGACCGTCAAAAATGTTACTAGCGATACAAATAAAATTGATATTATTTTTCTCAAGGGTTTCTCCTTGTGTAATAACTTGTCGGGGACACTCTCCTTAAAAGGCGCTTGCATTATTCGACGGAGAATGTCCCCATAGTGGCTTTACTGCAATTTATAGTCTTTTGGTTCAACTGCAAGCGCTTTTGGTGCGTCTTACTATTCCGTCATTGTCAGGACTAACGTCGTCGAATATGTCCCTGCTGCCTGGTTTTGCGGAATATCTATATTGAAAGTTAAATGTAGCTCTACGTTAGGCGACGTTATATAATCGAGGCCGCCGGCCTGGTAAAAAACAAAAGGGCCGGTGCTCATATGCCCCGTCCCGGCATTCCACGTCCCGCTTCCGTTTGACCATCCCCACCAATTGAAGTTATCGTTAGGTACCGTGAAAGTCCCGGATGTCAGTTCGGAAGTGATGCTCATGCTCACGCTCCATGGTCTGTTATTATTAGTAACGCAAGAGACGTACAGGTCTTTGGGTTCTGTCGTGATCCCGGGATCCACATTGCCGAAATTCAAGGTTGACGGGCTTGTGGTTATTGTGAACACAGGGTTTACACCGACGGAAGCGTCCATATTGGCGAGTTCCTGTGCGGCCAAAACATCACTGACAGGCCCGGTCAGGATGGAGAGGATGAATACTAATAAAACAAAATTGGTTTTCATTATCATAATAACCCCTTTTTATTGTTTACTACAACCATTTGCCTATAATTATAGTTTTAGCGCTTTAAACAAGTTTACCATACGCTACGCTTTTGTCAACCCTTCGACGCGCTTTTTTCTTAAAATAGCTAGCTTGCTCAGGGTTGACCCTGCACTTCGACTTTGCTCAGTGTCCTTCGCGAAGTGTCCTGAGCTTGTCGAAGGAAGCGTAGTCGAATGGGTCAAGGGTATACCAAAAAATAACCCCCGCTGTTTCGTTTTGCGTCAATAACCCGAAACAAAACGGCGGGGGTGAGGCAAATCCTCAGGTTTTCTCCCTATGATTTTTCTCTTATTCTGTCATAGTCGCTGTTACTGTAGCCGCGTAAGTGCCCGCTATAGTAGTAAGCGGAGCAAATAGCTGTAACCCCAGTCCGACTCTAACGTCAAGATCGACCTTTTCTGCAGTTGCGGCTGTGTATGCTAACTGATCTGCCGCGGTAAAGGCTGTCATTGTCCCGACAAACGTTCCTGCACTGTTTGTCCCGCCGCCATCCGGTAACGCATACGTGTTAAACTTAAAACCTGAAAGTGGTATCGAATTTGCACCGCTGACGATCGTACCCGATTTAACTTGGATCGTCCATGGAATATTGCGGTTAGTCCCGCAATACATGGTAGCGCTACCACCTCCTGTGCCGCCGGGTATAACGCTACCCATGGCAACACTGGCCTCGCCTATCGCGAAGGTAAACGACGGATCAACCGTCATTGAAACAGCGACCGTGTCGTAAGCCGACAAGGCATACGCTAAGCCACTGGCGCAAAGCCCCAACAACAGCATCACACCTAATACGATTAACTTCTTCATGACACCCTCCTCTTGGTTTTTGCTGCTTTTTGTTGTTTTTCCGGTTATCTTTTCCATTTTGACTTTCTGAAACCTTTTTAAATACCTTTACTTATCCTGGTTAGAAAACAGCCTTTGAATTTGGCCTCAATGTAAATATACCACATGTTCCCAGGTTTGTCAAGAGGCAAAATCATACTTTTGGTACGCCTAACTTTTACTGCTTCGCTTCTTGCACTTTCTTCACTTAAGTAGACGCACGTACCCCCGAAATCTAACAAACAAATAAAAAGGAGCAAGATATTATCTTGCTCCTTTTTATCTTAATAGCTGTCCACGTTTTAGGTGCAAAAATGCGCAACGAGTCAATTATTCGAACATTGTAAGAACTAAACTCGTAGAGTAAAGACCCGATGCTTGTGATGCAGGAACGCTTATGTATAATCCTAACACCACCGGTACAAACGGATCACTGCCTTCTGCCAACGTCGAAGTATAGAACGTCGTCTGGGCTGAAGGTACCGGCATGCCCGGTAAAGGCGGTACGGGAAAGCTTATAAACGTTCCCTTTGCCTGCTCCGCGTCGGCATTCGACCACGCCGCAAATGTAAATCCGCTGCTCGGCAGCGTATTAGCTCCGCTCGCGAACGCATTCGCGCTTACAGCCAACTTCCATACTACACAATGATTTGAACGGCAGAATATTCCTGTAGTAGTCTGCGCGCCGCCGGCTGGCGGGACTGTTCCGAAGTCGTGGGAATACTTTTCCAGTGTAAAACCAAATGCCGCGGGCACTGTGAATGACAAGGGCACCGTTGTACTTGTCGAATCGGCCGTTGCGACAGCGGAATATCCAACGAGTATGGCTATTGCTGCCATAACTATTAATATCTTTTTCATCTATATCACCTCCTTTTCTTATTAAAATTACTGCGCAATTAAAACCTTTTTAAAACTTATGCTTCTATCTGAGTGATATTATATTTCATTTATCAATATGAGTCAACAAAAAAATGTCAAAAAAAGCAATAATAAAGAGAAAACTAACTATTGGCAACCCTAACCAATTCACTATTGACTTGTCGTCGTTATTATGGTATACTTTAAATGACAATAAAATAGTAGTGGTAGCCGAAAAGGCAAACCATCCGAAAGGGTGGGGCGCAAAACTCTAGAGCCTACGTTCCGCGGTCGCGGAATACGGTAGTCAGTTGCCGAAGCGAAAGGACCTATTCTCTAGGAGGCGCGAAAAAGAATAGGTTTTTTTTCGGCTACCTTCTCGGGAGTCGGGAAGGGGACTTGTCCTCCGAAGGGGGATGATGACAATGAAGCCGAAAATTGCATCTTTGATCATTGCGATAGTCATCATGATAACAGTGCTAGCCGGAAATCTGGCTTATGCCGAATCGCTGAGCCAATCCGTGTATTTGACGATCACTGTTGTCGGCATCCTTTCTCTAAATATAGACGAAAATGCCTTATCGGCAAATTCCGGGAAACCGGAGGCCGAGGCATTTTCGGATATGAAGGCTCACGATATAGTAGTAAGCAAACTCGTCCGGAATAATTCGGACACATGGCTCTTTACAAAAACCGAATAAAAAAACAGAGAGATAGTCCTCCTCAGGTTTTCTCCCAAAACCTCCTTTTCCTGAACTGGACTATCTCTATTTTAATGAGCACATAACTTACGCGACTGAAAGAAGCGTAAGTTATAGGTGCGAATTAATCCCGAGCGAGCGAAGCGAGTCGAGGGATCTCTATTTTTTTATAAGCGAGAGCGCTTCTGCCCTCGTTTTATGATTCTCTTTGAATATTCCTCTAACGGCGCTGGTCACCGTCATGATGCCCGATTTTTTTACCCCGCGCATGCTCATGCAAAGATGTTCCGCTTCAATGACAACCAAAACCCCTAACGGGTTAAGTTTCTTCATTAAAATATTAGCTATCTCGGTAGTCAATTTTTCCTGCACTTGCGGCCGTTTTGCTAAAATGTCTACCACGCGCACCAACTTACTAAGGCCCGTTACCCTGTTACCCTTCGGAATATACGCGATGTGCACCTTGCCCATAAAAGGTATAAGATGGTGCTCGCACATTGAGTAAAGAGGGACATCTTTCAGGAGGACTATTTCGTGATGCTCCTTGTCAAAAAGGACCTCGAGTTCTTTTTCGGGGTCCATCCTTATCCCCGAAAAGATCTCTTCGTACATCTCGGCTACTCTTTTCGGCGTCCCTATTAAATCTTTTCTTTTAGCGTCTTCCCCTATCGCCTCGAGGATCATCTTGACTGCTTTTTCTATTTTTTTCTTGTCCATAATTATCCTATTCGCTCTGCCTTATTTCCCTATGCAGAACTTGGAAAATATGAGGTTTAAAATATCGTCGGTGTACGTCTCGCCTATTATCTCACCGAGTGAATTAACGCTATCTCTAACATCCGAAGCCACAAATTCAAGCGAAAGATTTTTACTTATGCCGCTCTCCGCGCTTGAAAGCGCCTTAATAGCCGACTCTATCGCCTTCTTATGGCGGATATTGTTTACCATTACTTCGTTTGAGGATGAGACCTTACCGCTCCAGACTTTATTATATATTCTATCTTCCAATTTATCAATGCCGATTTTGTCAAGGCAGGATATTTTCAAAATGTCTTTATTCTTCGATATTTTTTTAATTTGATCGGCGCGCGTTTTGGGCCTCAGGTCGCATTTATTGACAACTATAATGGCGCTCTTGTCTTTTATTTTATCCAGGATTTCCCCGTCCTCTTTTTTTAATCTTTCGCTCCCGTCCAAGACGCAGATTACGAGGTCGGCTCTCGATAAATATAAATGGCTTCTTTTTATGCCTTCTTTTTCTACTATATTTTTTTCTTTTCCTATGCCGGCGGTATCTACGAGGCGTATCGGAATACCTTTTATGCTCGCCAATTCTTCAATGGGATCTCTTGTAGTCCCGGGAAGATGAGTGACGATGGCTCTGTTCTTTCTAAGAAGCAGATTCAGAAGGCTTGACTTTCCTACATTAGGCCTTCCGCATATCACAGCCACTACGCCTTCTCTAAGAATGGCTCCGTCGTGATATGTCTCCGACAATTTTTCAAGTTTTTTCCTTGAACCTTTTATGACTTTAAGCCGGCTGCTGATCGCGTCTCTATCTATGTCTTCTTCGGGAAAATCTATCGCGGCTTCTATGTCGGCGCATATTTCGATGATGTCGCCTCTTATCATCCTGATCTCTTTGGACAGTTCCCCTTCCAATTGATTGAGAGACGCGCGCAAACCGGCTTCCGTCTTGGATTTTATTATGTCAAGTACGGCTTCCGCCTGTGCCAGGTCGATCCTGCCGTTTAAAAACGCTCTTTTGGTAAATTCGCCGGGTTGGGCTAATCTCGCGCCCTTCTGGATGATAAGCTCTAGGGTCCTTCGGAGAGCGACTATCCCGCCGTGGCAATTTATTTCCACCACATCTTCTTTTGTGTACGTCTTGGGCGAGCGCATTACGGTCAAGAGCACTTCATCAACCACATGCCCATAATGTATAGTATGGCTCTTAAATTGCGAGGGCCTTTTCTTATCCCGTGAAATAAATATCCTGTCCGCGATTTTGACGGCATCGCGGCCGCTAAGACGGACTATTCCTATCCCGCTTTCGCCTATCGGCGTCGATATCGCCGCTATCGTGTCTTCGCTAAAATTCCTCACTTTGAGAGCGCCTCCAGCGTTTCTCCTACGACATACAGAGAGCCGGTTACGAGAATCGCATCATCTTTGTCGGCAAGAGCCAATGCTTTATCAAGCGCCTCACTAACCGACTTAGTTATAACGGCATCTATATTTTTATGATAAAGCATCCTTTCCTTCAAAAATTCGGGCGAAATGGCCCTGTCGGATTTCGACTTTGTGGTAATAACATAATCGGCTATACCGCTTAGTTCCCGGCAGATACTGTCTATATCCTTATCGCTCATTACCCCGAGAACGAGAAAAAGCTTTTTGTAACTTAAATTTTCCCTTACCGCCTTTTTTAAAATAGAAGCGCTCTGGCCGTTTTGCGCGCCGTCCACTACTACAAAAGGTTTTTTGCGTAAGATTTCGAACCTCCCCGGCCATCTCGCGTTTCGGAGGCCACCTGACACGGCGCTTTTATCTATGAATATTTCGTAATGCCGCAGGCCTTCTACTGCCAGAACTGCCGCCGCAGCATTATCTATCTGAAAATCGCCTAATAGGCGTATCTTAAGATGCGGATATTCCCCGCACTTTGTGATCAAATTAAAACTTTGCTGCTCTAAACTTGAATCGAGTTTTTCGTAGAATGAATCCTTGCCTGCTAAATAAAATTCAGCGTTAGCCTCTGCGGCAACCCGTCTTATGACAGCAAGCGCCTCCGGGCTCTGCGGGGAACTTATAACTACCGAATTATTTTTTATTATGCCGCATTTTTCAAAAGCGATATCCTCTATCTTTGGCCCCAAGTGCCTGACATGATCGTAGCTTATGGGCGTTATGACCGAGATTAGCGGCCTGACTATATTCGTCGAATCCAATCTGCCGCCCATTCCCACTTCCAGCACCATAAAATTTACTTTATTTTCTTTGAAATACAAAAAAGCTATCATGGTGCATATTTCGAAATATGTCGGCGCATCGTTTT
>Ga0315294_10000280_pt1 | contig 54672 bp, 41 predicted proteins | sample YL17G13_40_MG_FD_203626 | JGI IMG/M metagenome (GOLD analysis project Ga0315294, IMG submission 203626) | Sediment microbial communities from Yellowstone Lake, YNP, Wyoming, USA - YL17G13_40 | ecosystem: Environmental > Aquatic > Freshwater > Lake > Sediment | place: USA: Wyoming | collected... | reverse complement strand
GTGATTTACCTTTATTAGACTCAGATATTTTTAGTTTAGTTTCTTCTGAAAGTACTCTACCTTTACTTGTTTCTTTTATTTTAGCTTTAGTTTCATCAGATACTTTTCTACCTAATGCTTTTTGTCTAATTTTTTCTTTTGTTTCATCAGAATGAAAAAAGTAATTATTGTTATTAACTAAAATATTGTTATATTCTGGTTTATGTATTTTAATCCACTTATTTTCTCTAATCACTCTAGTTTCAGGAGTAGATATTCTCTCTACATGTAATAATGTAAAATTTTCTTCTCCATATTTGTTCCAAGCTGCTTGTAGGTGTGAATTAGGATGCTTATTTACATTAAGTAAATTTCGATGACTGTTAAATCTTTTCTTAATATTAATGCTACTACCTATATAAATATGATTGTTTATATTATTCTGTATAATATATATTCCACAATTTCTAAGTGTTTTTATTTTAAGCTCTCTTTCCTTAAGACCTTCTTCAGAATAAAAGAATTCTTCTGTTTGCATATTGCTACGTTAATGTTAATCTATATTTTATTTGTGCAATACTTCCACTTAAAGATTGACTGATGTTTTCTATATCAGGCATATTTGATGACTTTCCATATTCTTCAAGTTGTTTAGCAAACTCAATTACTTGAGTTGCTAATACAGTAGATGTCCCTGTAGAATAATCTTTTATAGGATCTATTTTAAAAGATTTAATTCTTTTACCTTGATAACCCATTATTTTTTCTACAATCTCATCTTTTAGAGAGAATAAAAGTTCATACATTTCTCCTAAAGCAGTATGTTCAAATCCTCCAAAGGTTTGCCAATGGAGAAGATGTGCTTGTAAGTGGAAGTAAGTAAGTTTGGCAGCAATACTTTCTAATGAAAGTTCACTTCCTTTTGATTCCATCATTTCGTCTGGAAATAGGGATTTTAGTGCCATGTTGTTTAGTTTTAAATATTATCGTGGTGCTGTAGTTGTTGTAGTGGTAGTAGGAGCAACAGTAGTAGATGTAGTGGTGGTTGTATAATTACAACACTCCTTAGCATCTATTTCTTTCCAGTTACCTACAGCAGGTTTAAATGCTTGTACAATTAAACTACTTGATATAATACGTCCTGAACCATCAAAACGTACAAAAGCTTTAAGCTTGTTATTGTTATTTCTTGCCATGATTATCCAGGTGATGTTGTTGTTGTTGTAGTAGTTGGTGCTTGAGTAGTGGTAGTAGTAGTGGTACTAAGGAAACAGCACTCATATGCATTTATTTCTTTCCACTTACCCACCTTTGGCTTATTTTTTCTTAGGATTAAGCTTCCTGCAACTATTCTGCCAGATCCATCGAATCTAACAAAAGCCTTTAAAGGTCTTGAATTAATGCTTCCCATTTATTTAAATTTAGGGTTAATAGTCTAGGTTGTATTTTTCTTTTATTTCGTTTAGCTTAATGGCATAAAACCATGTGCAATATTTTTTTGATTCTTCATTGTTAATTATCATATCTAAGCTAGCATCTTTTGTTGGATCACTGCCCATATGATATTTTCCTTTATAGAAAGCTGGATAACCATTTCCTGTTTCAGAAACTATTCCTGCATTATGAAAGATTGTATGTGTATCAAGTTTTGATATAGGATCTGTAGCCCATGCAAATGCTAATTCTGGAACCACTTTTGTTTCTGCATCTCTCATCCATATGTTCCAAAGAACAGCCCACATATCTGCACACCAACTTTGGTATCCTGCATTCTCATCTTTAAAGAATTCTCTATTCACTTGTTGTAAATAACTTCTTATAAGAATACAATCATTCATCACCTTACTCCAGAAGTTTGCATCTATGTTCTTTAATAGATATTGTGCTCCTCCTGAATGATCATTGTTAGCTTCACAAACTTCTCTGCTTATCCCTACAACACTTGCAATTTCTGCAAGAACATCTCTATTCTTATATTCTTCTAACTTCTCTGGTAACACTTGTGCTATTTTGCTATCAAAATAACTAGCATTAATATAACTGTTTGTATCAGATAGGTAGTTAATGTCATCCTCTAAGAACTGATCAACATTAAAGTCTTTCATAAATAGAATATCACTATCACAATAGAAAATAGCTTTTTCTTTTAGTTCTGGATGCTTCTTAAAATGTTTCCAAAGAACATATGGTCTAAGAACAGGAATGTATATTCCTAACAATTGACTTAAATTATCTTCATCTCCATAGTAATGAAACTCTGCTTCTGGATACAAATTTTCTATCTGTTTCCACTTATCTGCATTCTCTCTTCCTTTAGCTATAAATATGACATTAATAGCTTTATCGCTATGTCCTATTTCTTTTAGGCTTTCCATCCAAAGATTTACTTGCCATGTATAATATAAATCGCTTGGGCAACTTTGTATAAACTTTAATTCACGCATAATATTGGTTTTTTGGTTTTTGATCTATCGTCTCTTTTCATAAGAGGTGTTCTATTAGACTTCCAAGATTTCCCACTTATAATTTGTCTAACTATATGTAATTTTATACCTAGTTCTTCAGAAATATCTTTAGAAGATTTTCCATTATTGTATATAAGTTTAATTTGGGTTACTTGATTATCTGTTATTTTACAATTACTATTATTTTCTCCTTTACTACATTTTAATCCTAACTTATATGCATGTCTCATGTTATCAGAATTTGAAATCCATTCTAGATTTGATATATGATTGTTTAGTTTATTACCATCTATATGATTTACTTGTGGTAAGTTATTAGGATTAGGTATAAAAGCTAAAGCAACTAATCTATGTTGATTTCTAACATACTTTTTATTACTATTATAAAGTCTTAATTGTGGATATCCTTTTTGATTTAAATCAGAATGAATAATTTGTCCTTTTATAAGACCTCTTCTTCCAGAACAATATCTATCAATACTTCTAACTTTTCCATAATTACTAACTTCATAAGAAGTTTCAAATCCTGGACAAGGTAACCATTTTTCCTGGATAAATTTTAAATCTTTCATAATGTAGTTGGTTTTATTTTTGTTTTTATTTTAAGCTACTGTTGTAGTAGTGGTAGTAGTTGTACAGCCACCAGCCATTACACATGTTAATCTTTCCAATTCTTTTGATATGTACCATAAGAGATTACTTTGTGTACTCCAACCTATTTGTTTTGATGGTATTGCCATTTCTTTATATTTTTATTAAACTATAGTTAATATTCCTCCACTATTCCATACAGCACCGCTTGGCAAACCTACAGGAGTTGTTGGGATATTCATAATTGAAAGGTTATTTACAAATGTTGTATCAGCTCTATTTGCTTGTATACTATTACCTACAATCATTGCATAAGAAAAACCATAAGTGTCATTACTGCGACCCCCTAAAATAGCAGAGCTATTTCCATCAGCAACATTATCACTACCACCACTAATTACTGAATGTGCACCTGAAGCATTATTTGTTTTACCTCCACCAATAGTCGAGCAATAACCATTAGCTTCGTTACCATATCCTCCGCCTATTGTTGAATGACCATAGGAAGCAATGTTTGAGCAACCACCACTAATTACTGAATAGTTGCCTGAAGCAGTATTCCCACTACCTCCACTAATTGTAGCACCACTACCACCTGAAATATTATATCTACCACCTCCAACAGTTGAGTATGAACCTGATGTAGAATTAGCTAATCCACCACCTATTGTTGTTGCATCACTAGAGGCAGTATTGTTATAACCTCCGCTAATTGTTGAACGACCAATTATTACTGAATTATTATAACCTCCACCAACTGTTGTATAAAAACCAGAAGCAGTATTATTATTACCACCACCAACGGTAGATGAACATCCTTCAGTAAGATTGCTAAAACCTCCACCTATCGTTGAACAATTACCATAAGCAGTGTTAATATTACCACCACCAATTGTAGCCAAATCACCACAAGCTATATTACTTTGACCACCTCCCACTGTAGAACATTGCCCTGAAGCAGTATTTCTACATCCACCACCTATTGTTGAATAAGTACCACTAGAAGTATTACTAAATAAACAAGGTTCTATACCTGTTCCGTTAGCATTATATTTGAATGGACCTTTAGGAGCATTTCCTGCCACTTGTGTTAAATATTGTAATTGTTTGGCAATTTGCCATAATAGGTTTGATTCTGTTCCCCATCCTATTTGTTTACTTGGTATAGCCATTGTATTTAATGTTTAAAATAACAAAAATATAATAATTATTTGTTACTTGGTTATTTAGTATATTAAGTTTTATAAGTAAAAAAGTTATTCTTCAATAACTTCTTCAATTACTGTATAAAATTCTTTTGTTTGAAAATTATAATAATTACCAAATGGTATAGCTTCAATAATTATTTCATTTTCAGCAATTTCCATATTGTTAAAAAAACAATATAAAACTTTTCCTGTCTCTTTGTCTATTACTGTTTTCATTAGTTTGTCATTACAAAATTAGATTGAAATATTGAGTCTGTTCCAACAGATAACTGTAATGACGTGAAAAACCAATTATCAACAGCAGGATTAAAAGTACCTACACTTATAGCACCAGCAGTGGCTATTACATCTGATTGTCTTGATAAAGAAAATAGCATACCTCTAATATTTCCACCTCTTAAAGTAAATCCTAATCGTTGCATAATACACCATAGTTCAGTTATACCTGTAGTATATGTTGCTATTACACTTGAACTAAGAAATGCTGATGAAGATCCCACTCTTACTCTCATTGTGCATGTTCCTAATATTCCTGTTTTTTCAGCTAAAAATGGAATAATTTTTATTGCATCATTAGAAGAAAAAGTATTTGCTGCTATAAAATAAGTTCCTTGTAAAGTTTCTCCTGTTCCTGTTACTGTAGAATATTGAGTTTGGTCTTTAATAATAAACCTAACAGGTGTATATCCTAAAGCATTTTGTTTGTTATTAAACGTAGTCCAATCTGCAGCACTTAATGCTCCTCTATTTGTGGCTGATGCTGTTGGAACATTTAATGTTATTACAGGAGTTGTTGTTCCTGTTGCTACAGATGATGATAAATCTGTTCCTGTAGTTCCTAATGTAAGAGCAGCAACTGATGTAACTGTTCCTGAAGGTATAGTGGGAAATGCAGCTATGGAACCATCACCTCTTATATAGTCACTGATAGTTCCTGTAGGTATAGGAAAGTATGTAGTTGCAGCAATTGCTGAAGTTAAATATGGTGTAAGAGCAGAACTTGTTAAATATCCTGCTGGATTAGTTGATAGAGGATAATAAACAAGATCATACGTTGGTTGTCCATTAGCCCATACAACAGATGGATTAGGATAGGTTCCAGAAAGATCACCACCAGCAGGTCCTATAGGAGTTGCTCCAGCAGTGATTCTTTTTATATGCCCAAACTTATTATATATAAGAACTCCACCATCATCGGTGGAAGTATTCCCATCTTTATCTAATACTTGTATCATTGTATTTCTGTAGCACTTATATAAAATGTAGTTCCAGGAACATCAGATAATAGCTCTATGAAGTTATTTAAGTTTAATGTATAAGTTTGTGTATCTCTTAAAGTTTCTTCTGCATTCAATTCAAAAGTATATAATAAAACTTGTGAAATACCAGAAGAAGTCATGTATCTATTAAGTGTAAATACATAATTAGAAATAGGATTATTAATAATAATTGTATTAATTACTAATGTACCAATGTTACATATTATTCTGGTGCTTCCATCTAAAGCTACATTTCCTTGATATATTACTTCCATTATCCTTGTCCATTATAAATCTTCTTGTATTTCTTAGAAGATTTAAGTTTAGATGTTTTAGATTTAGCGTGCACACCTGGTCTGCTCACTTTAATCTTAACTCTTTTCTCTACTGCGTTGGTTGGTTTTGCCATTATTATATAGTTTTTAATTGGAAATGCATACCATCTTTTCTAGTCCAGGTTCCTCCCCAATCAAATCCTGCATCTGTAAAACATTTTACAAACCCTGCAGATAGTTGTGGAGTTTTATGTAAACCATTCCATGCTGCATTAACATCAATTGCTATTCCCCAAGAATGTAAAGACATACTTGTCAATCCTCTTTTTTTTCTTACATTGAAGCATCCATCCCAAGTCTTTAGTTCATTGACTAATTTTCTATCTATTAGGTTAGTGAATGCTTTGATTAATGGTGCAACAATCTGTTTGTTACAATATAGTTTTTTTGGAATAACACCTATCTCTAAGTGAGCTGGTACATCCCAAACTGTCATGTATTTTAATTCGTTTGTTGTAATAGCAGGATCACCCCACTTCTTTAAGCACTGTGCACTTGTTACCATTATTGTTTGGTTTAAAATATATTATATTCTAGAATAACACTATAACCTGGTAGGTTATTTGGTTGTATAAAATATTGAGCTCCTACATTAAACTTAGTAAACTCAATCATTAGGTTTGTATATAATGTAGGTTCTTTTAATGTAAGCTGTGTTGATTGAACACCAACATATCCATGTATCTCTAAAGGCTTCTTAGTTTTAATAATATCTTTATGGATATCAATGATGCTCTTTTGATAAAATATAATAGAGTCTTTTATATCTATTTGATTTTTAAATTCAATTTCCTTCTTCTCAAAGTTTTTGATTCTTGCTTCTTGTTCTTTGATAATCTCTTTAGCAAAATCATAACGTACAAGATCAGTGATCACTTTTCTAGCAACTTTATCATTTAGTTTGATAATAGAATCATTCTTCTTTGTATCTATCTGTGAAGTAGCTTTGGAGCTTATTAGTAGGCAAACTATCAATAATCCTAATTTGTACATATTCTTTTTGTTTTATGGTTTTGATTCTATTAACTATAACTGTATCTATCTTTGATAAGCTATCTATAATTGTAGTAGACTCTTTAGCTTTCTCTTCAAGGACTAATATATCACTCTCTAACTTTTTAGTTTTCTCTATAAGAATATCATTCTTATTTTGATTGTTTAGTGTAAAGAATATAAAAATAACGGTGATGATCACCGCTAAGTACTGATCTTTTAAATATTTTATCATTTACTTTCCTGTTACATCATGATCTTTAGAGAAATATCCAAATATTGCAATAGCAATAGCTAAAACAAATTTAGGCCAATCTTTTTCTAGATTTACCTCATCCGAAGTTAATGGTTGTACAGCTATCATAGCAGCTAATATTAAACCCATTAATGTTGTTTTCCAGCTTTTCATTTTTATTTTATCCTTTTACATTTTTATATACAACAGATATATATTGTATGATTGCTCCCACTGCAATGATGATACCTATGGTCCAAGTGAATCTCTTCTTGAACTCTTCTTGCTTCTGTATCTTATCTTCTAAATCTTTTATCTTAGCCTTCAGCTCAGTTAAGTCAGCAACAAATCCCCCTGTTTTTGTTAGTGCATTACCTAATATAGCATCTACAACTTGCGTTAGCTTTCCATCTATAGAAGTCATCTTCTCCTCTAGATCATGTAGTCTTTGATCCATGTTTTTTAATTCTTTTTCTACTTGTTGTTCAAATGCGTTTTCCATAAGGGAGAATAATGTTTGGGTGTTGTTATAACATATATACAATTTAAAGAGATAATTGTAAATGATGCAATCATTATACCAATTTATACACAACAAATATAAATCTTAATTTCCATATAATGAAATGACTACATGAGATAATCTTCATAATATAGCATAACCTAAAACTATTTTAATCCATACTTAACCCATCTATACCACACTCTTTCGTGTATGTAGTATTGTACAGGTTTATATATTAGTTCAGCCACACCAAATGCTGCACCCACCTTAACAGAACCTGTTATAAGTAACATGATTGTAAAGCCAATTAATGTACTTAAGAGTCTATAGCTTATTGTTTTTGCTATGTGTCTTTTTTTATCTACTACCATATTATTCAAGTATTACTACATCACCTTTCCAAGTGACTGTGTTTGGGTTACATGTTAAATGATGTTTGTTCACCATAGCTTGTCTTCCATTATCCCATACATCATCTCTTGTTGTATGTGTTGGAACATTGATCACTACATTAGCACATGTATGCTCAACATTATCAATTAAGATTCTCCAGAATGTATGATTATCATCACACAATGTATTATATCTAATTTGTACTAAACTCATAACTTTCCATCTTTACGCATTTGCTCTCTAATCTTTGTAGCAGATATATCTGCTATCTCTGTAGGAGGAATATGTTCTATAATATCATAACCAACACCTCTACCAAACTCAATTGAGCATATGTCTGGAATGATAATCACCTTCACTATATTGTTGTCTACAAATAAAGCATAATGATTCTCAATGTTATCCTTTACCTGATTAGCTGTGAAAGGATTCTTTGCATCAGGTTTTACATCTCTGATACAAATCAAAACATTCTTACCATCATCTAAAGCTTGTTCAAATAGTTCTTGATGTCCTTTATGTAAAGGTTGCCATCTTCCTACAAACATAGCATATTGTGATCCTTTTGGTTGCATGGAAGACTGTACATGCACTTTCTTATTCCATTTCATTATATTAGATTTAAAATTTTATCAATTGATTCTTGTGGTGTATCTTCTGTAGTGTCTATATCAATGAATTTCTCTAATGGAGGTTCATAATTAAATACACTAAAATGATCTCTTTCTCTTGGTTCTGTTGTATGAACATATATTTCTACAAGATCAGCACCAAGCATTCTTTTTAGTTCTTCTCTCTGCCATCTGTATGGAGCAATAACAGAAACTACCACTGTGTAGTTTTGATTATATAAATAGTGTGCTATCTTCTGTGCACCTTTAACATTATCTATTCTTCCCTGTTCAGAGAAGTCTAAGTTTAATGTAAGTGCACGTAAGTCATCTCCATCTATATGAAAAACTTTATCAGATTTTTCTAATTCTTCTTTCAATAATTTAGCCAACACTGTCTTACCATGTGAAGGCTGTCCTGTAAACCAATATACTGCCATTATTTCAACGCTTTAATTATGTCTTCACTATTAAATATACTTCCTAGTTCTGTGTATGGACATTTAGAAATGTCTTCAAATAATGGAAGCTTCTGTAAGTATGGGTGATCAAAGTTTAGTTCTTTGTCTGGATCATTAGCTTGTAGGTTAGCATGTAAATCATAACCAAACACCTTTGAGCTTGTTCCTATCCAACATACAAGACTTGGTAATTGTAGAGCTGTAGCAATATGCATAGCAGATGAATCAATAAGAAGTCTTCTTTGTGCTAGAGATAATAGAACAGCTATACTTCTGAATGAATCAAGAGCAGCCATTGTATCAGCATACATAATTTGATCCTCACGTTTGATGTGTACAATTGTATAATCTTTCTTGTAATGTTGAATAACATCATTAATTACAGGTGAAGGAATATCTCTCACCCAACTATATTTCAATGGTTGATCTTGTGGACCACCATTAGGTTGTATAGCCATGATAGGTTTATCTAATTGATAGAATGGGGCAAAGTATTCCACTTCTGTTTTAGATATAAATAACTCAGGCATTTCACCATTGTAAGCAATACCAAAAAGATTACACCATATCTCAATCAAATGTTTTGATTCAGTTAGATAATCAGATGTTGTATAAGGATCTGTAATAAACACCTTTGTGTCTTTATCCATTATGTAATCTTTATATATCCCTGATGTAGTTCCATGTTGTATCACTTTGTTTACATTAGGATTACCAATAAATACATCTGTATAAGATGTAAGAACAATTATGTTTGCTTTAGGATGTTGAGTTCTAATAGCTTTTAATACAGCTGTAGAAAGAATGTTCTTACCTAAGCCTCCTGATATATCAAATATTATATTCATGTTTGTTGATTTATACGTATCCAAATTTCTTAAAGAACCATGGATATGTGTTTTTAATTGATTGACAAATTTCATATCCTAATACTTCTTCAAAGTCATCAGGCTTTCTTTCAAACTTAGGTCTTAGTTTATGATCTCCATATATACCATGTATAGCATCATTCTCATGTGTATGCTGTGTAACAGTTTCAAATGAATGACCTTCGTAATATGGAACTTCCATATACTCATAGAATCTTCTAAGTTCTTGTTCAGGAAAATCCATTAAGTCTTCATATCGGATAAATAATATTCTTTTATCCAATCCTTGATCAAATGCATCTTTTAATCTATCCATAGATATACCAACTGGTGGTCCATCAGCCCATAGGTTAATTCTTTTTTGAAGAGTGGTGCCTACTAATTGATTAGGATTTTGAATGTGGTTTGCTTCTGTAGGATTTTTTCTAAAGTTCTTTTCCATAGAAGCATAAACAGCACGTACATCTCTAATCATACATACCACCTTAGGAGCTAACATAAACTCACTAGCAAACGGTAAATGAATTCCCCAACCTCTATTCTTATCTAATACATAAGGTTTGTCTGTAATAGCATTGAAATAACCATGCATACCATTGTGACAAAAGCCAATGAATCCCTGTTTCATTAATTCAGCATCTTGTGCTTTAAACTCTGAAGAGTTGTTATAGTTTCCTTTAGCTCCTAACAAAAGATCTAGAAATCCTGATGTAGGTGTGCAATAGAAATCTGGGTTATCTGCAATTATGTTTTGCAAAAGAGTGGATCCTGCCCTTGGAAGAGAGGAGTTAAAAAAGATTCTTTTCTTCATAATTAATTGATTTTACGGACAAAGATAAATAAAAAAAAGGATAAGATTAATAATACATCTTATCCTTTTCTTGATAAATTCAAAAAGACTATACTAGCACAGTGGTTGTGGTAGTGGTTGTGTCTTTAGCAATTTGTAATTCAGCAATCAAAGCATCAATAAGAGGTTTCAAAGCTTCTTCATCTTTTACACTAAATCCATTTTTGTTTATCCATCTCACATCTTTATATCCAAAGATATTGATTGCATGAAAAGGAGAGATAACAGCTGGGTTATCTACAGGTTTCTTAGCAAAGATTACCTCTACTAAAGGAGTTACAGTGGTTAAAGAATCTGTCTTCACCTTTACTGATAACTCTTTTGAATTGATTTGGGTTTCTCCATATCCAAAGATATGAATTGTGAAATTTTCCATTTTATAAATATTTATTGAAGTTAAAGAAAAAAATTATTATTATGGTACAATGCACACTGCACTACCACTTCTCCAAATAGAACCAGGAGGAAGACCTACTGAACTAGTTGGAATGTTTTTAATTGAGAGATTGTTTACAAAAGTTGTGCAAGCTCTATCAGCAGTCAAATTAGATCCTACAATCATTGAATAGTCATAACCATTAATATTATTATATTTACCCCCTAAAATACCTGACATTAAACCAGTAGCATAATTATAATATCCCCCTGCAACTGTTGAACCACGAAGAGAAGCAAGGTTACCACCACCACCACCTATTGAACTATAACAACCACTTGCTTGATTAAAACGACCACCACTTACTACAGAAGAACTATTAGAAGAAATATTACTATAACCACCTCCTACAAAAGAATAGTTTCCAGATGCACTGTTGTTATGTCCACCAAATACTGATGCATAAATATTCAAAGCACTGTTTGAGATACCTCCTCCTATTGTCGAACAACCACTATTTGCAATATTACAACATCCTCCAGCTATAGTTGATGCAGAAGCTGAAGCATTATTATATTTACCACCACCTACTGTTGATGAAGAACCACTTGCAGTATTAAACCTTCCACCTAATACTGATGAATCAAGACCACAAGCAGTATTGTTATTACCCCCACCGATAGTTGTACGAGAAGCATTGGCATTATTGAATTCTCCTCCACCAATTGTTGATGTTTTACCAGTAGAACAATTGTAAGAACCACCACCAACTGTAGAACCAATATTATTAGTAAAATTACAAAAACCTCCTCCTATTATCGAACAATCACCAATTGTAAGATTACAAACTCCACCACCAATTGATGATAACGAAGCTCCTGCTATATTACATTTACCACCAGCTATAGTTGACATATAACCTGAAGAATTATTACCATAACCACCACCAACTGTTGAAGCAGCATCAGATGAACAATTACTATATCCTCCACCTATAACATTTGCAAAACCACAACCAATTGTATTTTTATATCCTCCTCCAATACTTGAACTACATGAAGCAGAACTATTATAAAGACCTCCTGCAATTGAAGAACCAACACCATTTGTAACATTACAATATCCTCCACTTACAGTTGATGATCTATTTGAAGCAATATTAAAACTACCACCTCCTATTGTAGAACAATCACCAGAAGAAATGTTATCATCTCCACCACTAATAGTAGCAAAATAACAAGAAGCAGTGTTGTATCTACCTCCTCCAATATTTGAATTATCACAAGAAGCAGTGTTTTGATAACCACCACCTATTCCACTATAACCACCACTTGCAATATTACCACCTAATGCTGGTTGAATACCTGATCCATTAATGTTATACTCAAAAGGAATTGGGTAAACATTTAATGTTGATCCAGTAAATGATAATCCTGTACCAAGAGAGATTTCTTCCATTATTCCAACACCAGTTGTTGCTCTACCAATTAACTTGTTAGTAGACATTGATGTAGATATGTTTGGAGATTTTCCACCACTTGATGTGATAGGGGATGTGGCAGTAACTTGTAATATTCCACTACCTACACTAATTGCACATATAGCAGTGCTAAGTTTTTGTATTACAGAACTGAGAGTCTCATTAGTAATAATACCAGTACATACTAAGTTAGGTCCTTCGTAGAATACGCAGGAAGAACTTGTTATCACTGGACAAGGATTGGCTGAACAAATTGTATTCATTTTAGTATATTATTAGTGAACGATTTTAAGAAAATCTCCTGTACGATAAATTTGACCAGGAATCAATCCTGCAAATAAAGCAGTGGCATTATCAGCATATTGAACAATGACAGTGGGTGTTGTAAGTACAAGATTCCAATCTGTTGCTCCAGTTCCTACAGACTTAGCAAAGTATAATAACTTTGTGGTTGTATTTAAATAAGTTTGTCCTAGATATATAGCAGGTATAGTAGGAGCATTGATACCAGTTAATGGTATTAATCTAGTGTTTATCTTACCTAATATAGATTGGAGATCCTCTAAAGGAGCAACATTAATATTAGAAAGAGGTGGGCCATTGTATATAATGCATATAGCATTCTCATACACAGCACATGTTGGGCAAATTGCAGCTGTTCTCATGTGAGCAAAGTTAATTATTAATTATGTATTTTAAAAGGGTGTAGGTTAAATAACCTGCATAATATAGCGTTGTCAATTATCTTCTTGATTGTTCTGTAACTCTCACCCCTTGTTCTTTGGCTAATTCAGGATATAGATATGGTAGAATTTCACTTTGAATTTGTGAAGCTACAGGAATCATATTAAAGAAGTATTTGGTTGGATGAGATTTATCAACCATAGTTTGATCATCTGTAGCTTCTCCATACACTTCTCTAACAGTGTAATATAATACATCTGATGCTTTAGTTAATAAATTCAATGATGGAAGTACAGATCCTTTAGTCATACTTTCAAATGATAGAGGATTATAATAAAATGTAATCTCGTCAGCCACTTTATTAACAAGTTTAGCATACCACTTATATCTATTTCTTTCTTCATCTGTAGCATCATCTGGTGGTACAGAAGCTTTTGTCATAAGTATTAAAGATATAACACCAAGTAATAAATACAATTCTTTCATCTGATTAGCTATTTGCTCTCTTATAAGATCTTGATATTCTTCTTCTGTAATCTCTAACTCTTGACCAGTCTTTCTAAAATAATCTAATCTCTTAGCTTCAAGCATTTCATTGATAAGTTGTAATCCTTCATCAGTACCATTTATGATGGCTCTCATTTTAGATATGTTTTTAAAACCTACACTTTGCCAAGTTTTAAAAAATGCTCTAGTTCTACCATACTCCCATTGATTAAGTTCAATGTTTTTATTAATACCTAATGTATGTTCAGAAACTAATTTAGGTATCCAGTTTTTGAACATCATGAAGGATGTGAATATAGCATCTCTTCTATATCCAGCTTTGTTATCTTCATTCATCTGACCATTAAGTTTTCTACCATATTCAATGATAGATGTACGAAACTTTGCAAGTTCTGTATCACTCACTCCTGGAATTACCATTTCATCATTTTCAATCTTAGCTATCTTATCTAATGAAGAAGATTCTTTTAGCTCTTTAACTCTTTGATCAAATGATTTCTCTAAAGCTTTTCTTTCGCTTTCAGACATTCCTTTTCTAGCATTTCTATCTTGTTCTTTTAAATATTGTCTGATGTTAACAATCTTTCCATCTACCACCATTGAGTTATCAATTATACTCAATGCATTAGAAAATTGTAACTTTCTTTCAGGGAAAGAGTTAGTTGACATCATCACATCAGTAAATGACCAAGTGGATAGATATTTAATAAGTCCTTGTTCTTTAGCCATTTTTCTTCTTTCTTCTGTAGCCACATCTTCATTCAATGGAACAAAAAGATTTAGAAGTCCTCTTTGTATTGTAGAGAAGTTATTTCCTGTAACAACTTTAAGATTGTTTTTTTGAAACTCTGAAAAAGAATATACAGTTCCTCCATTAACATATGCTTGAAAGTTATATCCCATAAAGTTAGCAATGGAGATAAGAGGTTTAAGACCTACAGCAATAGATCTAGTTAATGTATCAGCATTACTTAATAGTTTCTTAGCATTAATAGCTTTAGCTTGTTTATCTTCGTCATCTTTACCAAGCTTTTCTCCAAGAGCTGTTACACCAATGTTTCCTATAGATCCAAGATCTTGTCCTAGTTTATACAATCCATCATCAATAATAGTTTGTAATATATCTGCATTCTTATTATCTTGTTCATTGATACTAAGATCTCCATCTGTAAACTGAACTTGTCCATTTTCAAATATAAGACTTCCTTTAGCTTTCTCAACAGAGTGTAATGTAAGAAGTGTGTTCTCTAAGTTTTTAGAACTTTCATATTCTAATAAAGACTTAACCCATAGAGCTCCAATCTTATTAAGATCGGTAGATAATTGATTTGCAGTTTTATCTGTCTTAGTAAAATACTTAGGTATAACTCTTCTAACTTGACCAGTTTCAGGATCAATACTAGACATTCCTTGTTTTTCATTTATTCTAGTTTGATAGAAATCTGTCCATAAAGATTCTTTTGCCTGAGCAGATATATCATTAGTTTGTGCAAACTTTTGAAGAATTGTAGCTTCTATTAATGGAAAGAATGAACTTCCTTGTTTATCAAGGTAACCCATTTGTTTAGCTTTAACATTGAGTTCAGTAAAGAAGTTCCATACATCAAGAGCAGCTTTACTTTTACTCATTTGTTCATATTGCTTAGATAGATGTCCTTCTTCAATCATTGTTTCTTTGAACAATTGGCTGAATCTATAATTATCATATCCATCAAATCTTTCACTATGTATATCTAAAGAATCTTTTAACTTGGTTATCTTGTATGAACGTTGGAAATCATCTTCTTCTTCATCAGATGCAAATGTAGTTTTGTTTAATTCTTCTATTCCTTTATCAATTGCTGCTTTAGAAAGTTTATCATATTGTTTAATATCCATATTCTTTAAAAAGAAAGCTTTATCTTTTTTCTGTTTAGCATCTACCACTTCTTTCCAGAATTCAGGATCTATTTTTTTAATAAGATTCAGTCCTGTTTCAGACATTGTTCCAATCAAATCAAATGCTTTCACTCCTCTAACTGAAGCTTCTTTCTCTAATGGAATAAGTATCTTCTCATATTGTTTTAGTTTTCTAGCAAGTTCTATATTAACAAGACTCTTTGCATTCATAAGTAAATTAGAAGCAAGTTTAATTATCTTAGCAGAAAGTTTAGATCCTTCTAAGAATGTTTTAGACATACCATCAATTTGTTTTTCAGCATTTAATATAGTTTCTTTTGTTGAATCTGTTGTAACTCCTTCTTTAAGACCTAAATGTACAGCATATTGATTTTGTAGTTGAGAGATTTCATTTAACATCCTAGTTGTCATAGAAGATATATGTTCTAGTTCTTTCAACACTTCTTTATTAGAATCAGTCATTCCTTCTCTTTTATATTCAGAAAGAAACACTTGGTCCATTGTTGTAAACTTTGCAGCACTTATTCCATAATCAATTAGATCTCCTAATCGTTTATCTAATTCTTCTTTGCTTATTGTTTCATAATCTATTTTAGAAAAGTCATCTAATGCAGTTCTTGCATTTTTCAAAAATGATTTACCTACATTAACAAGAGGTTCAAAGTTTAACCTAACATGTAAATTACGAATAGCTGCACTTAACTTATTGATTTCTAAAATCTTACCATATCTATCTTCAGCATACACTGGTTTCTTATATAGTTTTTCCCATTGCTCTCTTAATGATTTAAGAAGAGAATCTACTTTTGGGTTACCTGTAGATTCAGAATTAATAGGAACTGGAAGTAAGTATAAGTTTGTTTCCTCTAATGAATTAAGTTTACCTATCTCCATAGATGTAGGAGCAGAGAATCCACTTTCAGGTTGTCCTTCAACAACATAATTGTAATTCATCACAAAAGGAATCATCCTAGCTTTTCTCAATTGAGCAGGATTTAATCCATAGTTATAAAGAATCTTAGTGTATTCACCCATCTGAGCTTTCCAATCTTTCTGCTTAGCCCAGTTTATATCCTCATCTCTACTTTTATTAATAGATGTAGTTTTCCAGTCAAGTATATCCACTCTTACATCATCTGTTCCATCTTCTTTCTTATAAGGTTCAATAGCTATAAAGTCAATAGCAGATGCAAGTTTACCTTTCACCTTTTGATTAACTGCTTTTGCTTCTAATAAAAAACGTGTACCAGGTTCATAAGAGTTAATTAGTTCTGTTGAAAAATCCGTTAATCTCTTCTGAACTTTAGGATCAAGTTTAGTTGATACAGGATTAGTTAATGGATCATTTCTTTTATATCCATCTTTATCAATAAGATTATTGGTTATAAAACCGTAGATAAAATCATGTATCTCTGTACCCCAATCTTTCTTTTGATCATCTAAGAATTTTTGAAGAGGAGTTCTATCAGGCATTGTTGTACCTTTTTTAAGAGTGGCTGTAACAGAAGGAATCTGTTCAGGAAGACCATCAAGAGTGTAATGTCTTGGTATCACTTTACCTGTTGAATCTATTGTTTCAGGATTTAATTCTATTCTACTATCAAAGTCTTTAACTGTATCATAGATTTTATCTACAGCACTATTCTTCACTTGATAAAACACACCACCATTAGTTATATCAGAAACAACACCACCAACATTTGCACTCAACACTCTATTAGCATTTTGTTCAAATATATCTATGTTTGTTTTTGAATATATCCCTCTAATTAAATCAAGAATAGTATTCCACCAGTTCTGAATCATTGAACGTTCATTCTCTTGCATCAATTCAGGAAACTGTGTAGAGCCTTCAGATTGATTGATAATAAGCTCAGAGATGAGTTTATCCACAGCTTCTTTTTTTATCTTTCTAATGTCTGGTTTTCCATTAGCTAATTGATATGCTTTCTTTCCTTTATATGCTTTGAGTGTTTCATCATAGATTTTGAATCTATCTATCTTAGCAATCATTGCAGTGACAAGCTTTGGGTTTGTTTGTTCAAGAATGGCTGTAGCTATATGGACTATCTCTTCTGTTAGTGTATAGTTTTCCATACCCTGAGCAATAGCCACCACTCCTTTAATAAGATCAGCAAGTCCATTGATTCCTTTAGTTTGTATATCAGGATTACCTTTAGCATATTCATCTAAAGACATAATATCAATATCCATTTGTTTAGCTGCGTTCTTCATTACAACCACTGTCTCAGCAGAAGCTTTAGATGCAACCATTTCTGTTTCAGTGTATTCTGATTGAGGAACTTCTCCTTCATGTAGATCCCATAAATAATGAGCCATGTCTTCACCTCTGGAAGCCACTAATGACTTCCACTCTTCTGAACTAGTATTTATACAACTTATCATATTAACAAATTTCTTTTCTGATTTCTTTTAATATCCCACCAACTTCACTTGGTGTATATCCCATTTTAATTAGCATTCCTAATTTAATATCATCTATATTATAAGAGTTACCATCTTTCAATGTTCTTTCAATAGTTGATCTTTCTTTTGTTTCAGTTTTATTAATTATAGTTCCATTATCATTATCAAATCCAAATTCTTCTAATAGTCTTTGTTTTAAATAAGCATAAGTTTGTGGAGCTTTCTCTTTTAACTTAGCAAGCCCTGTACCTAATCCATCTTTAGGCATCACTACAACTTTACCTGTTGCTTTTATTTTAGCTATATCTCCATCAATTACTTGTTTATTATTAGTTAAATCTTCATCTGACATGAAAGCTGATTCATCCATAGAAGGTGAAATCTTTGTAGCAATTCCCATAGCATTAGGATTATTTCTAATTTGAGCTTGTCCACCTGTACCAACTCTTTGTGTGTTATCTCCAAATACATAAATCTTATCTGGATTAGCTTGTAGGTCCGCAACAGAATATCTATCTACTACTTCTACATTCTTAGTTGGTTCAATTGTAGCACTAACCATTTGTGTTGTACCTAGAAGAGCTAATTCAATTACACTATCTTCCACCTCATCTGGACTTAGTTGTTGACCATCCACATTCACTGTTTTCTGTATTTTTAAGAATCCATTATCTAATACAGAAGCTCTTGATACAGTTGATAAAGGATCTAATGGAAATGTTTTACCATAAAACTCTTGTGCTCTAAATGAATCACCCCAAGCATTGATAGCTTTGTATACATAGTTGAAATACTCTTTACCTTCATATTCAGATTTTTGAACTAAAGGAACTCTTACACCTTCATCATTAATAGTGTAAACCTTTTTAAATAATGCTTTCTCAACATGAGATGTATCTCCTGTTCTTCTAGCTTTAATTCTTTGAGCTTTTGTTATTTTTCCTTCTGAACTGTATGTAATGAAATCATTTTTACCTTCTCTTGAGAACATAGAAAATACAATCATTGGAGGAAGTTCACCATTATCCATTTTCTTTTGTAATTTATTACTTAAGAATGCTTTTTCTGCGTAGTACCAATTTTTAGGATTCTTCTTGCTTTGTGTTAGCTGTCCTCTTTTAAATGGTACAATGTTAGTGTTATTCCAATTGTTTCTTTCCATTATATCTAACTGTCTAAATTCTGCTAAGTTAGGAATATTTTCTAGATTGGACAATGTTTCATTATAGAATTCTCTAAAATCATTATAAGGAAGAAGGTTAGTAAATGCAATAGGAGAGTTTGTAAGACCAGATTGTATTACAGCAAGTCTAACTAGTTTACCATATAAGTCTTTGTTCTCATCACCAAGTTTTTCTTTTAACTCATTAAATCCATATATGATTAAGTTTTGGTCATACACTTTACCATCTCTTCCTTTGATAGAAAGATTATCCACTTGAGGAATAATCATGTTCATCATCTTTCTACTTTCTTTAGGACTATATCCTAACTTAACTAACATAGGAACACTGATGTTTTCTTTTTTGTATGTATTGCCATCTCTCAATTGGTATTCATCTAATACAATTTTCTTACCACTTTCTAATTGAAGTGACTTAAGAATTAAATTATTAAACAAAGGATGATTTTTATCTTTCAACACCTTATCTCTAAATTCGGTAATTTGTTTAGCAGCACTCTTCTCTGTTGAGTTACCTAGTAATATCTTCTTAACTGAGTTGTTTAGTTTTCTATCATTCTGTACAGCCCAATCAAAAAGATCATTAACTGCTTTCTGACTCACCTTAATAAAATCTCTATCATTTAAATCTGTATAAGGACGTAGCACATCTTCCATTAATCTTCTAACATTCTGTTTATCAGATATTAGAATTTCAGCAAATGCATCACGTACATTATATATAACATTAGCAAGTGGGCCAATGAAAGAGTTATCAAGAATACCATCTACAGCAGGTATTACATTACCCTCTGCATTTACAGAAGATAGAATAGTTCTTCTTGCTTTCTCAAGTTGCATTTGTTTTTTAAATACTAAATATGGATCATTGATTGTAGCTGTATCAAAGTTAGAACCTTGTGTCACTTGAAACAAGTTACTAGCTATCATAGCATATTTCAAGAACTCATCTAATATAAATGTTTGTTGAGCTAATTCTGTAGGATTCATATCTGCACCAGACTTACCAATCATATCTCCTAATTCTTTTTCACTAGGAATAGATGTCACTTCTACATCTTCTCCACCTATGTATTCATATTTTGTATCATCAACAAACTTATCAATGAACAACCATGAATATCCATTGTTCTGAATTGTTTTTAAATACTCACGAACAATTGGTTGGTTCATAAAATATCCAACAGTGGTTATAGGCACACCAAGTTTAACTAATAACATCCATGTAGAAGCTACGTTTGGAGAAGCTCCCATTTCCATAATCCAAGGACCTTTAGAGATATCCACATATCCATCTATAAACTGTCCTATTGTATCAGATATAAATGTTTTCTTATCAGCACTTTTAATCATAGATAATGAAGGATATTGTTTTCCATTAATCATCATTGAGTTATACTCTTTGAAATTAATTTTTGCATCACCTAACCATTTCTTATCTGCTGGGTCAATTACTGTATCTAATTTATCTCTATCAATATATATAGGACTACGTTGGTTTTGAGCATGGTTAGTTTGGTTAACAGCAGCAATACCAATTGCATACTTACCTGTAACAAATGCATGTCTAAGAGTAGTCATAAATGATCTACTTAACATGTTACCTGCAACACCATAGTTAATCTCGTCTTTACCAAGTTTTTTATTTATATCTTTTGCCAATCCTTTTAAATCATCAGCAGAGTTAGGTTTTATTAAGTTTTCAAAGTTGAGGTCATTAGAAACAAGTTTCTGTAAAGAGTTTATGTATTCATTCTCTAATGATTGTTTGTAAAAATCATTTATCACATCTTCTCTTTGGAATGAATACTCTTCAGGGAAAATAGCTTCCATTAATCTATCTACAGATTCTCCTTTTTCTAAAAGTTTTTTAGATCTTAAATACTCATTGAATTCTCCTTTATCATATAGCTCACCAAATTTATCAATAGCTTCCTGACCAATTCCCAAATATGGAACTTGTTTAGGTTTTTTATCATTACTAGTGTATATGTTTTTCAAATAGATTGACAACTTATCAATATCAAAATCCGATCCAGCTTTCTTAACAAGTTCTGATGGTATAACAACTGAATCTTTATATCCTTCTGGTAAGAACTTACCTATCTCAAATACATCAATAGAGTTTTGTTTCTGTGTAGGAATACGAAATGCTATACCTGTAATAGCTGCAAACTCTTTTCTTCCTTCATCTGTATTATTAAAATAATTTAAAAGTTCTTTATCAGACATATCTGATTTAAACCATTTGGCTATCATTATCTGACAAACATTTATTGACTTACCATTCTCATTTCTAGTATAGAATCTAAGTAGGTCAGAGCTATAAACATTCTTACCTTTAACTATTTGTTTACCAGGTCTTTTAGATTCTAATAATGTACCTGGAATCTGCACCTTCATACCTCCAGATATTTTAGGAGATACAACATTCTTATCAGCTATAGAATATAATATGTTTCTGATTTGTTGATATGCAGGAGTAGCTTCTAATACAGTGTCACCTTTTTCAAATCCACTAAGTGCATCAATGATGTTGTGATTAACTTCTCTCTTTAAAATTTCATCCTTTAATGTATCAACTAATTTTTTTACATTACTTATTTCAAATCCATCAGCTGTTTTCTTTAAACCAAGTTTTTTAAGAAGAGATTTATATCCATATTCTATCTTAGCTTGTAATAGTTCTTGATTATGTTGCAAGTCTCTATAAAGCTCAGATTGTTCTAATTTTTGATCATTAGATAGTTTTATCCATTTAACAAATCTAGCATTGAAATCTTGTGTAGCAGTATCAAAATCAATTGGTACACCAGCTTCCATAAAATCTAATGTAGCAAGTTTTGTTATTTGAGATCCTTGTGTTACATAAGGAGCATCTTTAGAAGGAACTTCTGCTTGTACACCCATTATAGTAAATGGTATATTAGAAACTGCTTGCTTCTCATATACATCTATGTCAGCATTAACATCTTCAAATGGAGTTTCATCAAAGTTACCCTCATCATCATATAAAGGAGAAACCTTTTCTGTACCCACTTTACTTCCTGATGCATATACAGCATAATCAATGTTCTCATTCTGCATCTTGTTATATAACTTGATAGCATTTGATTCAGGATTTATCTTGTATAGAAGTCTGAATGATAAAGGAAGTAATGCAAACTTATGTAATACAACATCATTATAATCTCTACCGTTATCTTTATTACCAGATACAATAGGTTTTCTAGCAGTGTATGTACTTGCTACTTCAGGACTTTTTCTATCAAATTTCTCTAGTTCTTTTGCTGTTGCACCAGAATTAAATAAATCTAAGAATGCCATATCATGTCTATACTGAGCTTCATTTGCTGTAGTCCAATCTCCAGAACGTATTCCAAAAATACGATTAGCTTTTTCAGTGATATATCCACCACCATCTGTTTCTTCATATGGATCATAATCTTTCAAATCACTTACACTTAAAACATCACCAATAGTGATTGCTCTAAAAAACTCATTACTCATGTCTGTGTAACCAGCATCTCCAGGTTTAAATCCTTTGTTATATACAGCATCAAGTCCTTGATTAACTTCTTGTGATCCAGACATAAGAGCTTGTCTAGGAGAGTTAAAGTTTTTAATACGTTTCAACTCATCTGAATACTGATAAGGATCTGAATAAAGAAGTTTGTGCATCTCAATATTAGCAATCATATAATTGATTGATAATATTTCAAGATTATCTTTTAAACTAGCTTCTGTTAGTTCAATATTTTCATCAAATACTATATCAGTAATTTGTAATCCTTCAGGACCATATCCAACTACACCATAATCTCTAAGAAGATTTTCTGTGTCTAATGCATCTTTTTTAATAAAGTCATTTACAGCAGCATCTATTTCAGCTTTATATCCTTTAAATCCTTCTGAAGGTTTTCCATTATATAATTCCTCAGCAGTGTATTGACTATTACTTTCTTTAGTAATTTGATTGTTAAGTTCTTCACCTAGTATAGCTTTGAAGAAACGAAGATCTGTTGATTTGTTTCCTTTACCCTCTACAATAAAACGTTCATCTCTAGATAGTCCCACTTCAGATATAAAATAGTTTTTAAATATTTCAATGTGAGCATCATCTGCATAGCTATCCATGTCAATAAACTTAAGCATCTTAACAGCCCATTCAATAGAAGCATCTCCAGGAACAAGGTTTAAGAAGTATCCATCTAAGTTAAGATTTATCTCTTGTACAAGTCTTTCTTTAGCTGTAAGTTTAGAAGATTCTTTTTTCTTACCATTATTTTGATTATCTGTACCATCAATGTATACAGATTTCATTAAATTTTCTGTACCAAATATACGTTTACCTGTTCCTTTTACAGAATCTATGTTAAACATGTTTTGTAACATTACACTTCCTTTAGCAAATACATCTGTACGTAAATATTTATATTGACTATACTCAGGATTACTATCTAACTCATCAATATTAGTTAAACTAGAAAGAACATCATGTAAGTTACTTAATGCATTACCACCAATATAAGTTTGTGTACGTTCTCCATTCATATTGAAATATGTACTCTCAAATCCTTTATTTTCAATAATAGCTTGTGTAAGTCCAAGTTGAAATAAACGTTTCTCAATACCTAATGCTTTAGGTGTTAGTGATGAAATTCCTCTAGCAACTGTTCCATTAGCTTCATCATCTGCTATTTGTGCATCAGTTCTAGCTTTACCTCTTTCGTTCAATCTAATAAACTCATTCTGAATACCCTCTACAGCACTTCTAAAATTTAATAACTGATTATCATTTAATTTTTTTAATGTTTTAACATCAAACTCAATACCTAATTCTTTAAGAAGTGCAGTGTAACTTTCCATCTTAGATCCATTAAGGACCATTGATTTGATTTTATCTGTAGCAAAATATCTTCCTGTCTTAGGATCATAAGTAAAGAATAAAGAATTAGACTTGATTTTATCAACCATTGAGTTGGTTATATCACGTTTAGATTGTTTAGCACTACTTGTAAGAGTAGAATCACTAACAACCACTTCTCCACTAGGTAGAATAAATACAGATATAGCATCAGCATTCTGACTCTTCATTGCTTTCCAAAATGCAGAAATCAACTGTATTGCATTTTGATCTAATGTTTTAAAATCAACATTATTAGTAAGAGATGTTTTTGTAAGTCTTGTATATAAGTTCTCATATGTAGGATCACCCTTGGCCATTTCTTTCAGTCTAGAAAGCATGTCATTAGGATTCAAAGAGTTATAAAGTTTATTTTTTAGTTTAATAAACACTTCATCACCAGGCATAAGAATAGCACCACCAATAGTAGAACGTTTATTTCTTAAAACTCTTTCTCCTTTTTCATTAACATCTACATATGTCACAGGAAGAGTTCCTAATAACAATTTAACAGCACCATTAGCTTTTCTGAATGAATCAATCTTTCTAGCATCTATATAATCTGATCTACCAGAATTATCTTCATCCCCTAATATAAGTTCATCATTCTCATCAAACTCTATATTAAACGTCTTAAGCTTTTCTTTATGTTCTTGAATAATACTATCCCAATTTTCATATACATTGTTGTATAATGCTTCAATATCATTATATTGTCTTATTGAATCTTCTATAGAAGTTTGACCACTAGCAACATTATCTTCTATAAGATCTGCTTGGTGACCAATAACATCTAAGATTCTAACTTGTAACATTTCATATAGTTCTTTCTGTCTAGGTTTAACTATATCAAATAAGCTTTGTTTTCTATCAACAAGATCTTTAATTGTAATGAATGTCATCTCTTCTACAATCTCGTGTAATTGTGTAGCAGGAATTCCTTTCACTCTAAGATCAGAACTAGCATCAGCTGTAGCATTCTCTATATCAATTACACCACTATTAGCATATGCTAATTGTGAAACATAAGGATTGTATGTAGCATAATATCCATTACCAATCTTATTGAATAACTCTTTCGTATTACGTTGAGCATTAGCTCCTGTAAACAAAGACTTAATAAAATCAATTAATTGAGAAAACAATCTACCTATCAAACTTTTTGAAGCTATTGGTTGTCCTAATTTATCTTTAAGAACAGCATCTCTAAACTCTTCAGCAAGTTCTTCTTTGATTTGATGAGCTACAGCATCTTTGTAAGCAACAGTCTTGCCTGTTTCTCTATCTACAAATGTTCCTGGTCTACTTATAAACTCTTTAAGAATAGCTTCTTTCTCTTGTGGAGATGCAAACATTTTCCATACAGCTTCAAACACCTCGTGATACACAGTACCCACCTCAGCATTTTCATATATATAGATAGCACCTTTATGAAGCATACCCCAAGCTTGTCTACCATTAGTAGCTTGAATAATATTCTTCACTCTGTATATAGGAATATTAGGAAGCATTCTTTTAATACCTTCTTCTAATTTAGCCCAGTCTTCACCTTGAAATTTCTTAGCTTGATTAGCTAAAGCTACACGCATAGATGAATCATCAGGAGTTACACCTCTTTGTCTGTTAGCAAACTTACTTGTTCCAGCAGGTTTTGGTGTAGTAGAAACAGGTTCTTCATTTTGTATCCAAGTAAATTTATTATCTTCAAAATTTCCTGAAACTTTTTCTCCATTGTCTAATACAATAGAATATAGTCCTTTTTTAATTTTGTTTTCTTTTACACTTACTATTTTACCAGTGATTGTTCCTTTATTAAAAGGAGCAACAGCTGTAATCTCTTTACCTATATTATCATTATCAGTAACTTCTTCTTCTTCTTCTACAACTTCAGGAGTATTTGGTGTAAATGGTGTATTGATAGCAGGAGCAACTGGAATTTTCATTCCTTCTAATTGTGTAAGCACTTTACCATAGATATTGTTACCAATCATCTGTTGTGCTTCTGATTGTGTAATGCCTTTAGCATCCATTACATTTTTTAATACTTCTGAATCATATGCAGGAAATTGAATATTAAATCCTTCTCCAGTTTCATTAAACTTATTACCATCTAATGTAAATATAATTTTACCATAAGTTCCTATCTGTATAGTGTTTTCTGCTATACCATCTAATACAAATGTAGTTTGTGGAGCATCAGCTGTAGGTATCTTAGACTTAGTTTGGAATGCATCCAATTGTGGTCTTAGTTTATTTAATATTGCAAAATAGATTAGGTCTCTAGCTTCAGATTCAGTTTTATTTTTAACAGCCATTACTGCTGCCACTGTATCTGCTTCAAATGTAATACCAAATCCTTCTTCCTCTTTACTATCTATAAACTTTTGTGCATTAATTGTAAAAGGAACATTACCATATTTACCTAATACATGAACATTAGGTCCACCAGTTAAATCATATTCTTTTGCAACAGCAGCTGGAGCTACAGGAGTTACAGGAGCTGAAGGAATAGTTTTATCTAGTATAGCAATTTGTTCATCAATATATTTGTTTAATAAATACTTACTTACAACATTAAACACTTTAACTTCATCACCTTCTACTGTTGCAAGACTTTCTTTTAAATCTTCTTCCAACTGTACTGGTTCTATTGTTTCTTGCCAATCCATATAATCAGCTTCATTAACTACAGCAAATACTCCATCCATCATTGATGTAATATCTTCTTCAGTGTTAATGGCTGTTTTAATTTTTTCCAATGATGCTTTCTTAACTTTAGGGTCAAGTTTAGCAGATGGTTTAGGTGCAGCTGTAGCTACAACTGGAGGAGTAGGAATAGTATAACTATCTTGAGTTGAATCCAATGTAAAATAGATCCCTTTCTTATTAGGAATATCAGGATCAGTTAATGGTCTGATTTGTGTAACTAAAGGAATCTCATCATTAGTTCTTCCTTCAGATGATAATAAAAATGATTGATAGTTATCCCATTCTTTTTTAATAGGTTTACCATCCTCATCTATGCCTACTATCTCAGTGTATTTCTTTTTGAATGAATCTACATTAACTTTAGTAGCATTCACATTGTTATACATTCCTCTAAGGATAGCTTTGATTTCATTTTCTTTAAGCTCTATTCCAGTTGGTGTAAAGTCAAATCCTTCAGTTTGTAAACCTGACATGTATAATTTAGTAAAAGACTTATTACCTTCTGTCTTAGTCTCAAACCATACATTGTTATATCCAGGATCTTTTCTTTCTCCTGTTTGTGTATTTTTAGCAATACCCCAGTAAATAACAGTTTTTAACCAATTAAATAAGTATTGTGTTTCTTTTGTTTTTGTGGTACCATCTTTTGAAACATTCTTAGTAATCTGACGTAATACATCATAAATAGTATCTACTTCTTTTTCTGTAAGTTGTCTGTTTTTTAATTTAACTAATCCACCAGGAACTTTCAAGAACACTCTACCCTTAGGTGTATCAAATGTCACTTTACCATAGCTAACAGATTCATTAGTTGTAGCAACCATTAATACAGGATCTTCAATCAATGCTCCTTCTTCTAATAGTCCTGTAGCTTCTACAGCCACTCTAGCATCATAATCTCTCACCTCATTATCCTTATCATCTAAACGAGTTACATAATCAGGAATACCAAATGATGCAGATATATCTTGTGGAGTAGAAAGAGATTCTTCTTTTAAACGATCATTTCTCCATTTAGCATATTGTTGTTTTAATGACTCTTGTTCAAAAGTTAATTTCTCATCAGAAGTTTTCTTTCTGAACATAGATTCTCTACTTGATTTACCAGCTGCATCTTTATAATTAGCTTCTAGTTCAGCACTAGGGAACACTTGGAAAATACCATACTTAGTAGGATCAGCTAATTGTTCTGCTGTAAAAGGAGTTCCAGTTTCATCAACTAATGTTATTGTACCATCCTCATTATCCTGTACCATTACAAGAGCAATGATTGTATTAGGATTGACAGGTTTACCATCATTACCAATAGCTCTTCCTTCATCAGTAAGTAAATTCATTAACCCAGGAAGAATTGAATCTTCTGTTTTAGATGTAACTACAACACCACGAATAGCATTTCTATTCTTAAATTTGTGTAGATTAAATCCAAAGCGATTTGCTCTTGCATGGTGTTCTCTAATCTGTTCACCTTTTTTACCTTTAGTAACAGCAACTGTTGAACCAACTAATTCAAGATCATCTTTTTTAGAAGATGCTTCATAATATTCATTACCAAAGAAACTTTGTACAGCATCACTATTAGTTCCTAAGTATTCAGTACGAAGAGCTCTATCATTTTGTAATCTTCTATCTTCAGCTTGTTGTTGCTTATACTTGTCAGCTATATCTTTAAATTTATTAAGGATCACTTCTTTAGCTTCAATCTCTTTTTGCACATCATCTAAAGATCCTTGCATTATAGCTAAGTGTTCAGTGAGATCTTTAAGTCTTTCTTCATTAGGAATCACTTCAGCATCTTCCATCTCAGCAACAATATCATCAATCATCTGTAAATCAGATCGATAGTTAGGTTTAACTTTAAGGAAGTTAGGATTGTCTTTTAAGAAATCAACCCAGTCTTGTCCCATGATTCTAGGAACATTTGGATATTTAGATTCAAATGAAGATATAAGTTTAGATAGATAATCAATGGTTGAGTCTAATGCAGCTTGTACATCTCTTGATAACTTAGATAGAACAGTGATTTGTTTTTGAGTTGTTTCTTGTAAGATTTCAAGATCTAAGATTTCTTCTTGTAACTCATCCATGAAGTCTTTGAAATTGGTTGAATACTCATCTATATTAGCAGCCATGTCTGTAATATAGTTAAGTGTGAATTCAATCTCTTCTGAGTCTAATTGTAAAGCTTCTATTTCTCTTTCTAATTGCTCTTGCATTCTAGAAAGACGCATAGCATTTTCAAGAGCTCTTGTTGTAGCCACTTTAAATCTAACAGCCTTTGTACGTTTATCAAGTTGAGCTTCTTCTATTTCTTTTTCTAGGAGAGCATATTCTTCTTTAGCTTTAGTAAGTTCTTTTTGTTTTTGATCAATGTTCTTAGTAATCTTATCTTGTCTACTAGCTAAATCATCAAACAAATCATTTAATATAGCAAGACGTGCTTCACGTTTAGCATCTATACGTGAATCTTTCTGAGCAACATATTCTTCTAATGCTTTTTGTTGTACAACAGTTAACTCACCTACGCTTTTAATCATAGGTTCTTTATATCCTTTCTTTGTTACAAACTGATCTCCTGTAACTTCAATTTCTTTACGATCTCCTTTTTTGTTTTTATAAACAAAAAGCATAACATCATTCTCAGGATCATATTCAATTCTACCTTTTTGTTTACCTCCTGTTTTTGCACCAAAGTTAAACTCATAGACAGTGTTCCAATGTTCCATATAGAACTTGGCTTTCTTATTCTTTAATGTAGATTCAACCTTTCCAAGATTGTATTTCTCTAATGTAGATTCTTTGATATCATGTATCTTACCATCTGAGTCTTGCACCTTGATAGTACCATCTTCATTTCTACCTAATACAATTAATCTAGGAGCACGATATACATCTTTACCCTCTTTGCTTTTACCTGTAACTTTTCCTAAGAAATATTCAGTACCTATCTCAATATCTCTAGGTCCTCTTTTAGTTTTGATAGAGATTGTTCCTTTAGGTCCTTCTACAGTTTCTTCAAATTCTCTTCTCTCTTCATTATAAGCTTGTGGGTTAGCAATAATATCATTGTAGTTTTTAAGATATTCTTTTCTTCTTAATGATAGTTCTACAACATCTTTTAAATCTTGTTTAACTTCTTCTGTATTTATTTCAGGATTTATATCAAGCTCAGCTAGTTTATCATTAAGTGCTGTAGATTCTGGATTAGTTAATTCTTCATTAACAATAGATTGTACATCAATACCTTGTCCAATAGGAAGCATAGATACTTGAGGAATACGCAAATCATAATCTGCCACTTTACTAGCAGCATAAATCATTTGTTCTATAGATGCATCAGAATACTTTCTTATCTGTTCTCCTTTTTCATTCAATACAGGTATGCCATCTTTATTTTTTAATATCTCTCCAGAATATCTTAGATTAGTAGACTTGTATATTTGTTCTGTGTTTTTAGCTGTAGTTTCAAAGTTTGTAAGTCTAGCATTAAATGTAACAGTAGTATCATTCTCATTAGCAATTCCTAATTGCTTAAGAGATGTAAGTCCTTCAGGTGACAAAGAACTTTGTCTCATATCAGAAATATCATCCATAACCATATCCATTCTACCATATTTGATACGTGGAGATAGATAGTTATGCATCATATCAGCATTGAGATCTTTTGCTTCTAATTTATCACCTTGCTTGATTGCATCTTCTTGTTCTTCTTGAAGCTTGACACCTCTATTAACAGCATCCATTTTATATTGGAATGCTTCTTTATATGTAGGTGCATTATTAAGTTGTTCTAAAAATTTAGTAGTGTTTGTTTTAACAGCTTTACCCATTAGGTAGTTACCTTTAGCTTGCATGAGTCCACCAGTAAGACCACCAATAAGACCTCCTTCAATTCCTTCTTTTGAATTTAATGCTCCCACTCCTTTACCAAATTCATCTTCACCAAAAAATCCATAAAGTACACCATCAACTAATGCATTAGCATCTTTTCCTTGATATGCTTTATTGTAATAGTTTTGTGTTCCTACTTGTACAGCATACTGACTAATCTCTTGAACCATCTCTTTAGGATCAAACACATACTTACCTGCTCCTTTAACTGTATTGTATAACTTACCAAATTTAGTTTTAGCTGCTTCTTCAGCAACATATTTACCATCTCTTAATACAACATTGTCAACCATTCCAGCTAAGCTATTCGCAGCTTGTCTTTCAGCAGCATATGTACTTCCCATTAATTTAGGAAGCTGTACATATTCTGTAGCACTTAACAATGCCATGTTAGCAAGAAATGAAGTTTTACCTACCTTCTCTGTTTGAGCATCTATCTTTTTTAACTCTTCTTTATCTGGTGCTACACCAAAATTGTTTCTTTTATATTGATCAATTAATTGATTTCTAAATTCATTAGATGTTTGTAATCCTTCAAATGCAGATTCTCCAGCTTGAGAATAAGCAGCTATTCCTACTTTTTTACCTACATCATTAATTGCAGCAAATTTATTGTTTAGTTTTGCTAACTCAGCAAGCTTAGATGTTCTTTCTGCAACATCAGCTATAGAAGTTATTTCTTTTTCTAATATAGCAGCAGCTTCAGCATTCTTACCAACAGAGAAAGCTCTTGCTGTGTTTCTTAATAATGGAGCAAATGCTTTAAATGATTGACCAGATTCTATAGCTAGAGCTCTAGATGCAGCAGCTTCACCAATAGCACTACCTGCTAATCCAAGTGCTTTACTAGCCATGTTACCAGATATAACAGCACCTACAGCAAATCCACTATTCTTAATCACTTTATCAAATAAGAAGTTTGCTGTAAACCAGTTGTCTGGAGAATACCAATCAGCATTCTTTTCAGTATCTGCATAATAGTTAGGTAGGTATTCTTGATCCACTTTATTGTTCCACTCATCAATTTTTTGCATAACAGGGTTATCCCATATATCTGCAAGTCTTCCTGTGAATATAGACGATACAGCTCCACCCACTGTAGCAAATCCTCCAACCACTGTTGTTGCTGCAAGATTGGTTCCTTTAAGAATACCATTTACAGCTTTTGATAATGTTGATTGTTGTTGTCCCCAAGCATCTTCATTGTTAGCTCCATAAATAACAGTATCATATCTACCAGTTAAATCTCCTGCAACATCAGATAGATAAGTTTTACCTGGTCTGATTTCATTTGGATCTATCTGACCAATAAGCATACGACCTCTATCTTCTTGAGATAGTGGTTTTCCTGTTCTTAACCCAGGAAATCCTGTAGTTAAAGGAGTGGTAGTTATAGAACCAACATTAGGTGTAATAGGACCTCTTACATAAGGTTGTCCATATAGATTTGGATTTGTAGGATCTGGCATAATCTATTATTTTTTTTGTGATTGGTTTAGATAATTTAAATACATATTATTTAATTCTGCAGGAGTTGTTGTTTTGTATACATTATCTATAATATCTTCTCTAGGATAAATTAAACTACCATATATAGTGGTGTATCCTTTAAATCCTGGAGGTCTAACATAATTAACAAGTCTATATCCTCCACCTGATTTTATAACATTTGCACGATAACTCCAACCTGCTTGAGTTACTGCTGGATTTACTTCTGTACCTTTATAATAAGCTGTACGCCAAGCATTAGGTGAACCAGGCATGTTTACAGAATCTGTAGACTTTGTTTTCTCATTCATATTAAGTGCATCTTGAATAGGAGTTTCTATATAATTTGTAAACTTGGCATCTGTAAAAGTTGTTAAATCTTTACGATTTATATTAGTTATAGTGTATACAGGTCCATCCTTACTAGTAACTTTTATTTCACCTGTCCAATCTTCTCTAGAGTTTGTAGGTTTCTTACCATTCCAAGATATATTTGTTGCATCACCTAAAGCTTTTAATAATACATCTCTATTTGTTCCTTCTCCATAATTTCTTTCTCCACTATTTACATATGTAGCAACTTTAGCTATACTAGTACTTTTATCATCAGAATCAACAAATGGTAAAGATCCTGTAACAACATCTGATACACCAACCACTTTAGCTAGCTTTTCGTTAAATAGTTTTTCAGATTTATCTAATGCATTATAATATTGTGACTGTTTACCTTTATAAGAATCAGCTTCTTTATAAATTTGATTTCTCATTTCAGGAGACATTGCATACCACTGAGAAAGAAATTTATTTTGATTATCAGTTAAACTTTTACTTTGTATACTTTTATCTCTAGCACCTTCACCATATCCAAGAGCTAATTGTCTTATCATTCCACTTCTTTCCATATTTAACATATCTTCAGGAGTGATTGTAAATTGGTTACCTTCAACATTAAACTTCATTGTAGGATGACCAGCTAACACTTCATCTAACTCTTTAACAACACCAGCTTCTTCTTTAGCAGATTTTCTAGCTTGATTAACTAAACGTATTTTATTATTTAAAGTGGTAGAAGTATTAAGATAAACATCAAGGTCATCATTTATAGTAGGTGGAGGAAGTAATCCATTCTCATCATAGTTGTTTTTAATATTAGATGCCCATCTATCTAAATATGCTTCAGGAGTTATACCTTTCTCTTTTGCAAATTTTTTCACTATGTTTCTAATCTCATTATCTGATATGTCAGGTTTGTCTTTATATGTTCTCCAAAAATCAGCATAGATTGAAAATGCTTGTGTACTTTTATCTGTAGTTAACTTGCTTATGTCTGTTTGAACAATATTATAAGCATCCACTTTTTTTCCAGAAGTACCCCCTGTAAACAAAGGGTTATTTGCATCATACGTTACTGGTTTACCTTTTTTACCTGGTTCAGGTTTTTTATTATAATGTCCTGTAACAGGATCTAATTCAAACTCTCCATCAAACTTCAACCAAGCTAATTGATTTGCAGATCTAGAAATAGCTAAGTTTGCATTTTCAAGAGCTATTTTATTTCTCTCTTGTTCTATTTTAAATGCTTTATCATCTCTGTAGTTTTGCTGTTGCAATCCTTCATTAACACCTGTAGTGTGAGACTCCTTATTTTTAACAAACTGATCCATCAATCGTTGTTTAAACTCTTGAGCGTAATAGTTTTCTTTAAATGATTCTGGATTATCTTCTGCTTGTTTAGCTAATGACATGAATGTAGCATCATTTTTTAATAATGCTGATTCTATATCCTGACTTGCTTTAGTGTATAATTCTTTTTCTTCTTTAGATATGTTTGTACTATTCAACATAGCTGATATTTCTAATGACTGTTCTTGCAATCTAGATTTATCTCTATCATAACTAGCTTTCAAAGGTTCTAATAATGTTGTAGCTTCTACACCTCTGTATGTAGCCCAACCATCAATCCCTAATTGTCGCTTTACACTTCCTTCATTCATTACATTACCTATGGCAGCCATCACTGCTGGTTTGTTTGTAACAAGTGTATCTATAGTTTTTGCATCAGCATATTGATAATGACCATCTGGACCAACTAATGGTTTATTTGTTGTGGGATCCATAACAAATAATTGCTCTGCAGTGAAAGAAGTTTCTCCTGAATTTGTAAGAGCTTCTTGTACCTTTTTAATAATATTTACATGAGGAACATAATCAGCATTGAAAGAAGCTTTTAAATCTTTATTGTTAACATACTCTGAAGCAAACTTATCATAATAGTCATCATTGTTTTTATCAGTTAATCCTTTCTTTTCTAACTCAGCTTTCTTCTTATAGCCTGCTCTAAGTCTAGCTGTAGAACTAACAGCATTGATAACATCTTCATCTTTAGTTATCTGTTTAGTCATTCCATTAACAGAATTAACCAATGAGAAATCTGAGAAATCTCCAGCAGCTACAAATGTTAAGTTATTACCTAAAGCATCAAGTTTAGATTGTAGATATTTTTGTTGAACAGGATTAGCAATATCTAATCCTGCAACATTATCAATGTTCTTTTGAATTTTTTCTACCCCCTCTTCGTATTTTTGTTGTTTGTACACACCCACCTTAAGCATTGCATCTATAGGTTGCTGCTCTACGTAAGGATTAAAGGTTGGGATTTTGTCTGTATATGAAGCCATAGCGAGTTAATTAAGCAAATATAATATGAATTATTAGATTATACAATAGGTATAATAAGTTTTGTTAATTCTTTATAATTAAATTAGTTATAAATTTTTGTATGCTCTTACTACAGAGCTGTTTTTGTAATTCTTTTTGATGGGTCCTCCATTCTTTCTACCATCACCAATACCAGGAGTTTTACCCACTGCTTCTAGTTCATCCATTTCATCTTTTAAATCTTTGTCTTTAATTCTTCTATAGCTATTTACATTACCATATTTATCATAGCTTGTAGGTTCATATCCTTCAGGAGCATCATCACCACCTTTACCTCCACCTGCTTCTGTATCAAAGAATTGTAAACCATTCCAGTTCTGAGCTCTACCACTCTTACCAAATCTATAATTATACATGTTTTCATATACACCTAATGTTCTATTCTCAAGTTTGTTCTTAGCATATTTATCAGCAATAGAATTAAGAGCAGCTTGTGTTGTAGCTTTAGTGTTAGATAGAGCTTGAGATTGTTTAGCCCATTGATCAGCAAAGATTCCTAAGTTTATTTTCTTAGCTTCGTTCATTGTATTAACGTTACCAGTGTAAACTTGATTCTTTAATCCTTGATTAGCTATAAACTCTTTTTCGTTTATTTCGTTTATTGCATTGTAAGCAGCTGGAGCAACATTAGCCTGCGCAGATGGATTATAACCAATTTGTCTTTCAAGAGCTCTTTGACCAGCTACTACAGCATTACGTTGTGCCTGTAAAGAAATATCATAAGGAACTATTAGTTCTGGTTGATAGCTCTGTGCAGGAACAGGTTCTAATTGGTTAGAAGACATTGCATACATTTCTGGATATAATTGTGCCATGTCTAATGCTTCTTGATCTGTAGGTTTTAAATATTTCAAAGCTTGATTAGCATATCCTGCCCACCAAGGAATTTTACTCTTTTGTTTTTCTGGAGTTGTTTCATTTTTAACAGGTACTGGATACAATTTAGCACTAGTAGTCATTTCTTGTTTAGTTATACCTTTAGGAGTTAAAGCTGGTATAGGTTGTATAGGTTCTAATGAAAAACCATAACTTTTTGTTATATCTCCCATTAACCCATCCCAGTTACTTCTTGGATCTGTATTAGGTATTTTATTTTTTTTACCATAATTGGTAGTGTTATGAGCAGAAGTAATTGCTTTAGCAGAATCTGGAGCTAACCTTGTATATTCTTTTTGAAACTTTTTAACAGCAGGACCACTTTTTTTATCTTTAGCTTCTTCCCATAATTTTTTTAAATAATCGTAATCATCTTTTTTTCTTATAACACCATTTTGTGCTTTAGGAATATCAGCTCCATATTTAGCTTCTCTTGTTTGCATAGCTTCTTTATCTATTTTTACTTTACCCTTTGCAAGATCATCTGCAATAAGTCCATTCTCTTCTGCTGTATCATTAATTGCATTTTGTAAATGTGCTGCGTTAATTTTCTTATCAGCAATATCTTTAAGTTTCATATTAGCTCCTTGTATGTTAGCTTGTAATGCTGACATTTTAAGTTTATCAAATGATGTTAATGGTGTAAATCCATCTAGTTCTTTTGTTGCTTTCTCTATAACTTTATTTTGTTTTGCTTCTGTCTTAGATAGATCAGCTACATAGTTTTTAAACTTTTTACCTTTAGCAGATTTATCTCCTAACAAGTCTATATATTGATTAGGTATTTTTAGATTACCAAATACTACACCAGACTTAGATGGTTCTCCTGTTTCAGGATCTATTTCACCACCTTCTTCTAATTCAACCATAGGTTCTCCTCTTTCAACTTCTACAGGATTACCACCATATGTAACACCAATACCTGTTTCTCCATTAGGAGAATACTCTTCATGACTCTTACCTCTAAACATAACTGTTTCTCCTGTACCAGGCAAATAAGGATTGTGTGACATAGTTTCAGCTCCTCCACCCCAATGTGTTTCTAGTTCTCCACCTAACCCATATGATTTAATTCCTCCACCATTTCTGTATGTTTCCATAGCTCTTTCACTAGGAGGTGTATAAGATTGTAAATGTCCACCAGCTCTAAACTTATGAGCATAATCTGCAAAGTCTTGTGCATTGTGATCCCCAAACATTGTAATCACTTGTGGGTTGTATTCAGGGTTCATATATCCACCATCTTCATAAGAAGGAATATCACCACCATTTCTTACGTATGATGAGTTCTGTGCTTGTAATCCTTGAAAACCAGAATTAAGAGCCATTGTTTGTATATTTCTTTGTGTAGCAGATTGAGCTTTCTTCATTCTCTTAGCATTAGTGTCTAATGCATTACCAGCCATACCACCAACAAATTCTCCTATAGCTCCACCAGCAGGTCCAAATATAGAACCAACTCCTTTACCAATACTTCCTCCTATTTTTCCACCAGCATTTTGACCACCCATTGCTGCTTGTCCAGCTCCTGTAGCTGTACTTCCTATTGCTCCCCAAGGGGTTGATCCATTACTACCAGCTCCAGAAAATCTTTTTCCTCCACCACTCATAGAGTTTTGCCAATTCTGAAATCCATTTTGTGCACGATGAATATCACCACCATGTCTAAAATCTTTTATTTGATTAGGGTTATATAATGGTTCATATCCTCCATCTGAATATATATCATATCCATCACTATATGTATTTTGTATTTCTGTAGGGTTACCACCTATACCACCACCATCTTGTAATCTAATACCATTTCTAGCAAGGACATTTGTTCCTACACCATATATAGGAAAGAACTCTTCTCCTGTATTTTGTATATCTTCGGGTCTTACATATTTTCTTTGTATTTGTTCTGGTCTAGTTTGTGATGCTTTTAATGTAATATCACTTACAGCCTTTTGTTGTTCAGCTGCTTTTCTTGCTTCTTTTTCTTTCTTCAATTCTCCAATACCACTAATAATATCTCCAACTGGTCCTGCATTTTTACCTAGAGCATTTCCTATATTAGACCATGTGTTTTCTTTTGTAGTAGGTCCTCCAGGATCAGAATAACCATTATATTTACCATTTTTATTAGCTACTTCATCATCTGTTAATGATACAGTGTTTCTTTGGTTATAACTGTCTGCATTATAATCTTGAGAGTTATCTATTAATGATTCAGCATCTAAACGTTCCTGTTGCATTTCTTGAGCTGTAGGAAAATAACGCTTTCCATTTTGAGCTCTAGGAATGTCAACACCATATCTACCAAATGCAGCAGCCATACCTTCAGCTCCTCCTCCTCCTTCACCACCAAACATTTTCATCATCCCACCTATATCCATACCACCACCACCTCCTCCATCAGAAGATTTAGCAGCTTGTTCAGCTTGAGCAGCAGCTTGTTTCTGTCTCATCTCATCTGTCATACCTGTTACATCCATGTCTGCTTGATCATACATGGTTTGGAAGTTGATCATTTTAGGATTTGATAGAGTTTCAGTTTTATTTATCATAGCACCTACTTGAGCTTTCTTAAAAGCTTTACCATGTACTTTCATAAATGCTTCCTCTGATGGATACTTCTTGTAGAACTCCTTTTCAGATTTAACACCAGCGATTTTTAAAATTTGTGCTTTCATATTATTCGTATTTGCTCAACCATCCACCTGGTTGTGGTTTGTTATAGTTTGTAAAGTTAGTTAATTGATCTAGTTTAACCAAAGAATTTTCATCTGCTGTATTTATACTTCCTCCTTGTTTCAATCTAGTGAAGTAAATTCTTGGAACTTGATACATGTCATATGAACCTGGGGAATTTGGGTTATACTTAGCTCTAGGTAATTTTTTACCTGATAGTTTTTCTAATTCCTCTATCTTAGAGTTTATGTCTTTTATTACTAATCTAGGAGACATGTTAGTATATCCCATACCATTTAAACCTGTTACACCAGGTTCAACATTTACTTCTACCAATCCTTTCTTTAACATTATTTTTCCTGAGTCAAGTGTAAGAGGATATGAATCTGTACTAAGACTACCTGAACCAATAAAGTTTGTACCCTTAGGAGAAGCTTCGACTGTTTTAAGAGCTCCTATTAATTGTTGTTTAACTTGTCCTTGAGATGTAAGTTTGTTACTATAAGTTTGATTACCAAAAGCATCAGGAATTGCATGACCACTAGCATCATATAGAGGTTGATAAGCATAATCAGTTTTTGCCATACTTATCAATGACTTTGGATAAGATGTAGGTTTTTGATAATCTATTGGTGCAAAGTTCTTAGCATAACTTTGTTCTATTCTTTGTAAAAGACTTTCACGTTTAGGATCTATTGCTCTAAATTGTTTTTCATTTAATGGATGCATCTCCTCAGGCATACCTGGTTGTATAATATTTTGATCATCCACTAATGAAAGATCTTGAGTAGGTATAGGGTTACTTGTTATATCAACCTGAGTCTTTTTTGTAACAGGAACAACATTCTTATAACTATCAAGTAATTCTGATTTAGAAATACCTAATAAGTCTTGTACAACAGCATCATCAAGTTTCAATATCTCTTTATTGATATTAGCCAATGCCTCAGGATCAGCTAATAGTTTATTTTTCTGATATTGTGCTACTTGTTTATATTTACCTAACTCACGAATGGCCGCAATAGTTTCTTGTTCTTTAGGAGTGTATTCTACTTTTGGAACTTTTGGTGTTTTGACTCCTATGTTTTTAGTAAACTCTTTAAGTGTTTCAAAGTCTTTCTTCTTATCAAATAATATTTGTTTCTGAACACTAGATAAATGTTTTTTTGCACTAGGAATAATCTCTTCACCTTTTGGTAAACTTTCAGTTAACTCTCTACCTATTCGTTTTAAATCATCAGCTGTTAAAACATTTGTACCATTTTCCATTTCTTTTACTTCCAAAAATAATTTTGGATTATCTCTTTGGAGTGAGGTTTTCCATTTATTCATTTCTGCAGTAGCAAAATCCTTTCCTCCCATACGAATTAACTTTTGCTCAAAATCCCACATTAAGTCATCAGCTACACTATTAAATTCCTGTGGCTGCGTCAATGAATTAAATTGATTGACATAGTATTTATTATCAGTATTTATTTTTTCAGCAGTGTTAAATAATGACCTTGGATGAGATTTAGAATTTTTTATTTTCTTTATTTCTTTATATTGATTATACACACCTTTGACATCTTGTCCAACATCCTTCATAAAGTTTTTAACTTTAGGAGCAGTTTCACCAACATATGAACTAACTTGATTAGCTTTGTTACCTACATAGCCAGCTCCTTCAGATATCATTTTAGAAGCAGGGCCAGCAATAGGTGCTATCTCTAATGCATCCCATCCAACTTTTTCAGCATTTTCCCATGATGGTCTATCAACCCATTTTGCTACATCAGGTCCAGCATTCATTAAACCATGTGTAGCAAAACCTGCAGTAGCTATATTACCAAGATTTACACCTGTAAGTGTGGTTCCTGTAAAAGGTACAACAGCATCAGCAGCTATATATGGTGCAGCAGCAGTTGCAGCAGAACCAATATAAGGAGCAGCAAGATATCCAAGTGCTCCTAAGTATGCAGCATCATAAGGGTTAGCAGTTTTAGGATTATTAATTACACTCTTTAACAAGTTATCTCTAACTTCACCTTTTTGATATAAGTCTGTTAAAGCAGTAAAAGGAGTAACCATAGATTGTGCAAACTTACTAAGTTTTGAATCAGGCTCTTCTGCTTGTGTTATTGTTCCATGCTCTCTATTATATTGATCATATAATATTTGTTCTTGTTCTTTTTTAGGAAGAGCATTGAATTTTCTTTGTGCATCTCTTTGAGTTTTTGCTTTTTCAGCAGCTATTCTATTTGAGTTTCTTACATCTTTAACACGTGCTTCATCAGCTTTTGCTGCCATTTTACTAGCATTAGCAATATTGTCATTAACAACAGCAGGAGGAGTTTCACGTACATTAACCTTATTCTTCTTTGCTGCAGTATTAGCTTTTAACTGATCTAAAAATGATTTACCATCTTGAGCTATAGGATACTCTGTAACTCTCTTACCATCAAATTTATAGTTACCACCTGGACGCATAAGTTTAACATCTCCTGTGTCTGATATACCAAGTAAAGGTTTTGTTAATGGCTTACCTGTTTCAGGATCTGGTCCCATTGTTATTTGATTACTATTGATTTCTGTTACTTCTCCTGGATGATCCCATTGACCTCTATCACTTACAATTACATCACCATTTTTTGCAGAAGCATCTGTAACATCAGTTTGATTTCTACGTGGTCCTTTACTAGGAGATCCTGTTCTAGCATATGTAAATCCTACAGCTCCTGGAATAGAACCACCCATGGCTGCTTGAGGAACATAATTAACTGGATAAACAGATCCACCCATTTGAAATGAACCACCCCATGCTGGACTATAGTTTCTACCTACATTAGAGAATCCATCTCCCACCATTCCTTCAGGAGCAGAAGCTTGTGAATCATTATAGTTCTCTTGGTGCTCTTGCATTGTTCCACCATCAGCATATGAGTCTAACCAACCACCATTCTTCATGTTGTTGCTATTGTCTCTTCCACACTCATGACATATGTACATATCTTTCTTACTGGAATCAGATTTGTTCCAACTCCATCCACATGTGCATTTTACTTTACTAGCCATTATTTATATGATATTTGAGCTGTTCCAATAATAAATTGTGAGACAAGATGAGTTGTACAATTGTCATCTAATATATGACGTATCTTGAGCTCTTTAGCTCTTAGTGTAGCTTTCTTGAAACTTCTGGATCCATAATCCATATTGCTTTGGTTAATCACCTTATCAATAGATAAGCTTTCACATCCTGTATTAAACAATGGAACTTGAGAACTTTTCTGTAAAGCAAAGAATGTATTATACTGATAGAAGTTATCACTCTTGGTATATAGAATTGTTTTGCTATCTGTATTGAATATTGGATATTGCATGTACGCACGCATATCATTAAGAGGTTTAGCAACAAGATTCAACACTCCTGAACTCTGTTGTCCATTGTATAGAATACTCTTATTAAAATATTTATTGTTTGTTTCTATTCTTGTATTATCATTAAATACACCATCTGATATAGATATATACTCATATGCTTTCGTATAGTCTTTTACATTCTGTAAGATTTCATCTTGATATTTATACGCAAATGGATACTCAATAATATATGGTTCTATGTTTCCATAGAATGTATTATAAAGACTTATGTTAGTCAAATGTCTCCATATACATGCTGTCATAATTTCTAAAAAAGTACTGTTAGCATATTCTTCTGTTGTTATAGGAGCAAGACTTATTGTCTTTTCTATCTTACAACTTCCTGTAGACTTTATTACAAGAATTGTTACATTATTATTTACAATGTAACTAATGCCAGCAATAAGAGTTTTTTTAAGAACATCTTCTGCTATTATATTACCAAATTGATCAGAGATGGTGAATGGCCCTGCTTTAGGGCCAGCCTTTGTTAATTTTATGGTTATAGTTTTTGACATATTAGCATCCTCCTATATTAGTTAATGTTACACTTGGTGGAACTGATGTACAACATGATGCACAAAATGTTACTTCTGAATATCCTCCTCCTACAATTCCAACTTCTGTAATTGTAGGAACACCTGCACAATTTACATAATTAATTGTAGATATACCAGCTGCAGTTTTTGATGCTTTATACAATGTACAAGGAAGTGTTGTAGTGGTTGTAGTGGTTGGTGTAAAACATGCCACTATATCAGTGATCACTCCTGATACAATGTGATACACCTCTCTTGTTGTATTTGCACTTTCATCTGTAAAATACCAACCATCAGGCACTACACTACAATCTGTTGTACCATTGTTTGCATACACTGTTTCCAACAATATAAGACTTGCAGCTCTTCCAATAACTGATGTATATGTAAAGCCTGCATTTGTTGTTACATATGTAATTGCATTACAAGCATCTATTTGACTTCCTGTTGAAACAACAGTTGATGGTGGAGATATTATATTATATCCTGTAATCAATGTAAATGAATTTAATCCAGTAGGTCTTGTGCAAACTGGGGGAACTGTAATTACACCTGTTCCAACTAATGTACAATCTGTTACTCTTCCTATTCCAACTAATGTACAATTTGTATTAGCTGTAGTGGTAGTACTTGTTGTTGGAGGAGCTGGTGTACTAGTGGTGGTTGTTGTTGGAGGAGTAGGAACTATCTCTCCTGCAATTAAATCAAAATCATCACAACATCCATTAATCCCTGAATAGAAGAAATTGTTTTCTGCTATATAGAAATTAGGAATGTAGCTATGAAAGCTCACCCAAGTTTTTGTGTTTACATTGAATGATAGAGTCCAAGACTTATTACAGAAATATTCTGGATCTGTTAAATACACTTGTGTTTTAAATACAACCTCATTTATTGTTTCTTCAATGTAGAACTCTCTAGTTGCAGAATCATATTGAATATTATTATCTAAAGGAATGTAATCAAGTTTTGATATAATAACTCTATCAAACTTACTATCATAGAAACCATGTAAACCAATACCTGTAAAATTATTATCTGTATTAACTCCAGGTATAGTTATTAATTGTCCATCAACTAAAATTTGTTTTGATGGAAAATATCTAAGAATTTCAAATGCTAAATGGTCTGTAAAGAATCTATTCATTCCAGAACCAAATGCTGATAAATCTTCCACTTGTGTTCCTTGTATAAGAAACACTTGACCTCTCTTAGCATCAACAGTAATTTGTCCTTGTGGTATTTTTAATAACATTTTATTCTGACTTCCTACATATCCAAGATCTGTTTCAGCAAAGTCTATTGGAGGAGCTCCTCTAAACAATGTTGGATTACCTACATACGCAGCTTGTGGATTACTTGTATCAATAGTTAAGAGATTGTTATACATCAATGTCTTATTCTCAAATCTAGCTAGTACAGCTTTATTCTGTATACCATCTAATGATGTTAAGTTTCCAAAGTTTTGAGGGAAATCAAAATATGAAAGTGCTCTATATGTTAACCAACTATTCACTCTATTATCAGCATCTATATTTTGTGAATCAGAATAGATTGCTCTAAATGGATAATATGTAAAACATAATTGACTAGTCCAATCTGGAGGAAGGTGTGTAAATGTATTTTCTTTATTCTGTTTAGAGAATGTTACATTATATGTATATGTATTATCATTAGCTATAGATACATAACTTTCTTGTACCCAATCATCAGGAATACCTGTAGATACATGTGGCCAGAAATCTCCTTCTCTATTATTGAATGCTTGTCTAAGATCTGTATTGTAAGAACTCTCACAATAGAAATTAGGAATACCATATGCAAATAAATAGAAGTATCCATCATAGTATGTTCTATTAGGATTAGTATCTGGAGGAGCAGGAAGTTGACTATTAGGGCAATCAAAATTATGTGCTTTATATGATATGATGTTTGTTAATGTAGCTGCTCCTCCTACAGTTAATGAATAATCTTCCAATATAGATCTAGCAGAATGCCAATACACTGGATAAGCTATGTTACCTATTTCATCATAGAATATATCGCTATCATCAGGAGCACCCACTCTATTATCTATAAAGAAAGGAAGTTTAGTCTTGAATGTAAATCTAGAAATAAATGTATCTCCACCAAAAACTACTGATGTTCCTGATGAATAAATGTTTCTTTGGAATCCTGTATCAATTGTTTCATAAGAATATATTTGTCCCCATTGATTTACAAATTGATTTTTTAATGATGCATAATATGAAACTGCACGTAAGTCTTGTTCTTTCTCTGGAGAAGAACATGCAGATGTATCTCCAATAGTAAATCTAGAATAATCTGTAACTTTAGGACTTCCTGCAACAATCATATTAGGACTATTACTTGGAAATGGTAATACTGGTTTAGTTAGATCAGTTCTTAAATAAACTGATGATTCTCTTCTATAGTTATTAACAGGAAATGTATCTCCTACAGATTCAACTCCAGGAATTAAATATCTTTTTATACCTAAGTTTCTTTGTTTAACTCCTTGACCATTAGGTATAGATTCTGAATAGTTATAATCAGCTATAGTGTTAAATGATTGAGCATAGTTTCTTCTTGTAATACCATTTACATATATTGTTAAATATGCTTGGTATGCAGTGAACATTGCTGTAGCATTAAATGGATTAGTTATATTACCTATTGTTGAAGAACTAGCTAATGCATCTTGTTGAGCTTCCTTTGTAAGAAGTTTATATTTAGCATTATTCTTCACTTGAGTAAAATGTCCTTTTCCTCCACCAAACATTACATTCTCTAATTTAAGAACGTTTCCTAAAAATGGTTGTCCAAAAGAAGTTTCTGGAGAATTAAATATTTGTCTATGAGCATTAGTTTCTTCTAATGGTGGTTGTGGTGTAGGATCTTTACATTGATCTGCTGCAATCACTTCACCTATTTTGCGAATTTCTATACCACAGTGATTGCAATACTCTACACAAAAAACATTAGGTGGTGAACCTGGTTCTGAAGCTTTTACATTAATAGTGTAACTAGAATTTGTTGGCCATCCTTCTACCCATTCTGTTTGTGTTTGTCCAAATTGATCAGTCCATTGAGCTCTCCATCCAGCACATGCTTGAATAAATGTACCACCAGAAGCAATTGTCCAAATTTCATAATTACCATAAGCAGAGGTAGCTTTACCTGATATAACTAATGGTTTTGATATAGCACAAATATTATGAGGCCCTAGTGTTTTTAATTCTTGTGTTGTTAATTTATCAGTGTTGCAACTAGTGTATTCTATTTTAACAACACCATTGCTATCTAATTCTGTAACATTTATAACAAATGGTTCACATATTTGTTTCCAAGCATTGTTTGTTTTATTTATAAATGGATCTTTATTAAGATCATTATATGGGTAATTTGGAAAGTAATAGTTTTGACCTTCTCTTTCATAGGTTCCTACATTTCTAAGTATTCCTTTAGCTACAATAGATTTGTTTGTTCCTCTGTCTCCTCTTACTATTTTGTATCCAACAATATCATCTCTTTGTTCAACAGTTAATGGAGAAGAAGAAATAAGACTTCTAATCTGGTCACTATCCACTCTAACACCAATAGGAAATACAGCATCATTACCCATTACTAATGAGCTAGCTGTTGTAAACAATCTTGATTCAAATGCTGGACTAACAAGAATATCTGGGAACTTATGATGTCTAATTGGTTGTCCAGCTAGATCACCCCATACATCTGCATTACAAGGATATTCTTCTGTAGATTCCCAATAGGCAAATTGACCATATTGATATGGTGTAGCATTTCCAATAGGATCTCCCACTGCTGATCCTATTACAGAAGCTGTGTTATATATTTTCCAATAAGGACTATAGTTTGTTCCTGGTTCTGGTTCTCCAATAAAATCTGGATCAGTGTCAAGAATATTAGGACTTGTATTTTCAACAAAACCTTTTACTCTTCCAGGAATATGGAAACCATCTGTTTGTTTTCCATTCTTCAATAAGAATACAATTTCAAATGCATACACTTCATCACGTAGATACCCACGTAAGTTTGTAGCATTTATTTCATCAGCATAGTTTTCAGTGGCAGGGATTCTATATGTTTCCCATAATAGAGTTATATTAGAAGCAATATATTGATAGTTAATTCTATTTATGGATGTAAGGTTATCCCATACAAGTATATCTTGTACAGATGTAACATCTTGGGCTATATCATAATAAGGAAACTTTTCAAATATATCATTGATAGTTAACTGTATCTGAGTTTTGTTTTGACCTGTGTAAGTAATTTGGTCATTATCTTGTTCAATAAAATATGTTCCTACTAATTCTACAGAGGTTATTCCATTAACTGTTTTAATCACAGCTAAGTTAAAATATTGATATTGACCTGTAACATCTAGTTCTGTTACATTAATAACAATAGATTTTCCTACAGTGTAATTAAAATTAACTGTGGTTATAGCTACGTCTGCAATAGGTGTAGGATTGGTAACAGAATAATAAGAGGTGTATGGATTACCTAATGCATCAGAATACTGAGCAGCAAACTGATATGTACCAGCAACAAGTTCTCCTCCTGTAGTAATATCTGTTACATTGATTTGAGGAATACTAAAGTTTGGTTGTAACTTAAGTTGATTACAATCTAATTCATCAGTGTATATAGGATCACAAAGAGTGCTACCTACTTGTAATAGTTTTGGTACATTATTAAGATCTAAATATCTTCTTGGATTAACACCATCTGTCCAATATATCTCTATAGTACAATTTGTAATCCTATGTACCGTTTTATGTATAGGATGATTGATGTTGAAGTTAAGACAAGGTGCTTCTACTAGTGTACGATAGATACAATCATTATTATCCATATATCCAATCTGACTATTGTTTATATCAGGATTAGTTATATAGAATATATGTTTGTTTTTTTCATTAATAAAATGTGTACCAATTAATATATACCCTTGAGGAAATGTAACACATAACTCATTACCTTGTTCATTTTGGTAATTAACAGAACTTGAATCAAAGTTTTCTAAAGCAGCATTTAATGCATAGGTTAGTGTACCAGGTTTAATCTGGTTCACAGTTTGATCCATATTCAATCCAATGTTTGCACTATTGAATTCTTGTTTAATATTTCCAGATTGTTTATCCTCTTGATCAGCCATAGTGCTTAGTTATTACGTCTTCTTCCAGCTCTATTAGTTCTGTTAGGAAGTTCATACATATTAAATCTCTTAAGGTCATTTACGATCCTTCTTTGTTTTTCCCAAGGAGTTTGTTTCTTCATTTCAATTTCAGCCATAATGTAAGCTTCTTCATAAGCTTGTTTATGATAAAGCATCTTTTGTTGTAACTGATTGAAAGTTTCATCATTAGTTTGGTTAGTAAGCATTTCAAACACTTTAAACTTAATGAATGCTTCTACATACTCTCTAATACGATAGTTGTCAGGAATCAATTGATTTCCTATTTCATCATACTCTGTAGCATAGAATATTAAATGTACAACACCATTTCTGAAATTAGTTACAAACTTGTTATCTCGTATATCAAATGAATCATAACTAGCAGAGCCAGGAGTGAATTGATGAATAGGAGGAGCTTCTTGATACATCTCCCAATTGTTTGTATACTCCACTCCACAGTTTTGTCTTACAGAGATGTTTCCAGGCTTAAGTAAGTAGTCATGAGTAAATCCTCTAGCTACGCTATTGTTTGTCTTATATACAGCTTGTACAAGCACAGGCATACATGTACCATCACATTGTGAGTTTTGACATCCAGGATTGTTACAAGGAGTTCCTCCAATAGTTAATGGAGCCACTTGTATAGTGGTAGCACTAGCTGCTTGTGAATAAAATGAATTAGCTGATTGATATGGATATCCAGCAACTTCTGTTGTCATCCATGCTTCTCTAACAGCATAAAAGTTATCAGGAAGTCTAGCTTGGAAGTCTTCTATAAACAAAACTTCATCAGTAATTACATATGTAGTTCTTCCTAACTTCTTTAGAGCTTTGTCTAAATAGGTAGGAAATAAAAGATCATCTACTGCACCTGTATCAAAGTAAGATTTTAATTCTTCTTTTACAGTTGAGTAGACAGGTTCTGGGCTAACAAAAGCATATTTATAATAGTAACTCATAATTTATTTTTTCCATTCGATGTATAAATGTTGATACTTATCGTTGGTCTTTAAGTAATGTGATAGGAGTCTTGATGTAAGTCTAGAAGGTTTGAAATACCAGAAGTCAGAATTTTTAAAACGTGCTGTGGGTTTAAACCACATCCAACCAAAAAAGTATCCTTCTGTGTGATAGTTGAAATTATAAATTACCTTTCCTTTCTCTCTAGTCTTTTGCCAGTCTATAGGAAGATTAACAAACTCTTTACCATCTACATTGTTTTTTAGTTTTCTTCTTTTCTTTTTGTTGATTGAGAACTCTCCAAAACCATAAGGAAGTTTTGCTTTATATCCTGTCTCTAAAATATATTCTTTGAAAGATTCATTGAAGGTGTATAATATATTCCTCCACTCATCAAATGTTAATTTTATAGATGGATGTTTTTTGCAAAACTGATTATAGTTGTCTTTGCTAGAGCTTCTCCAATCAACCTTTGTTCTCATTAATTAGTTGGTTTTGAGTTTGGTGCTTGTCCATCTATTCCTTCTTGACTTACATCTGTCTTAATATTAAAATAAGTAGATAATAGTTTCTTTGATGTTAGCTCAAGGACTTGTTGTTCTAAATATCCAGGAAGAGGAAACTCTTTGTCTAAAGGATTTATACAAATTTGTTCATCTGTATATTCTGGTGAACCACATCCACATTCAGGATACATAATATCATTGTGTACATCTTCTTCAAAGAATGCAACAAATCTAATTGCTTTAAGCAAAGGATTGTTTACATATAAATAATCATTAGATATCCAATAGTATTCTTCTTTCTTGATTACAGGAAGTTTTAGTAAGTTTAAATATCTATTAATAGTTATTTCTTTTAACTTCTTTCCTTTACCACTCATAGCGTTAATAGAATAAACTCCTTGTATTACATATTGGTAATTACCTTCTGATATACGTGGAAGTTTAAATCTAGTTCTAGCAATGCTGCATTCATCTACATAGTTACAACATTCAGAAATAGATACTTCTATCATCTCTAAACAAGGGATGGTAGTAAATAATGTATCAGTTGCCCAAAGCTTTCTTAGATTGGTTTCTCTCTTAATTAATAATAGAGAGTTATTTCTTATCTCAGATGCAATTGCACGATCTGTTATAAGTGAATCAGTAGAAAGTATCTTGTGGACACTTCTAACATCACTGACTAATTTTCTTAATGTTGCCATGTTATTTATATTCTATGTTCAAATTCGCAGATCTTTCCAAGTTTATCATCATAAACTAAAGCAAGAGCTGCACGTACTGAATGTACGAAATTATTATCATAATGCCATCTATCAGTTCCTGAAAGACTAGGCATTTGTTGTATTCTTACACCCTTCACTTCTTTAGCCATGTAGTGATGTTTATCTCCTGTATGTATTTCTCTGTATTTTGCATTACCAAAGAAATGACTATATTGAGGATGTGTTGCAAATAATAAAGGAAGATCATCTAATTTACAATTACCATGATGCCAGCCAATAAATGTATTACCTAATACCTTTGCTTTAATTACACTATGCTCTCTGATAAAATCTACATCTGGAGCATCACTGAAATATACATCTAATGCATGTGCTAAATAAAAAGATTTAGTCCTATCATGATTACCCTGTACAAGAACAACAGTAACTTCTTTAGCATATTGTCTTAACATATTGATTGTATCTACAAGAACAGTAAATCCTAGTTCATACTCAGCATGATATTCCATTATGGTATCTTGTGGTGTGCCTTGTGTAGTTTGGTTTTGGTAGTTATCTGTATGAAAAAAATCATTAGATATAGGTAGAATGACAGTGTCTATATTGTAATTAACCCATACTTTTTTAATCAAAGACTGAGCCACATTATAATATCTCAAAGCTCTTGCTTCAGGACTATTATCACCATCTACAGTTCTTTTAGCTAAATGAAAATCAGATAGAGATATTTCTACATCTACATGGTCTTTATCACCATTGACTTCTTCTTTAGTTATTGATATATTATTTGGTGTGTAGTTTTCTAAAAACTTAGCAAAGTCTTCTGGAGAGTAATCTTTTGGTTGTTTTCTTTTTGAAAACACTGAGGAAGTAAAACTTCCACTTGGTAACATCTTAGACCAATAGTTGGTAATGACGTATTTATCTAGGTTTATCTTATGTAGCTTAGCTAACTCAAGATCATCTTTAGGTTCAAATGCACTAATGATTGTGCTTTCTATTGTTCCTTTTTCAACATTCACTTTTCTAATTTCTCCTGTAGAATTATTAAGTTCTATTGGAGAGTTATTATCTTTCTCTCTGAGCTCTTTAAGAAGCTCATTCACTTCGTATTCACTTATTCCTAACTTCTCTGCATAGAACTTTTTACTTCTTCTTTGCGTCAATAACTCTTCTAATCTGTATAATAAACTTTGATTTTCGGACATATTTATTCATATTAGTTAAAAAATATTGTAAAGATAAAGAATAGTTTTTATATATTCCAAATAATTTTAGTTAGAGATATAATTAATTATAACTAAATTAGTTATAAAATAAAACTCCCCAGACAAATGCCTAGGGAGAAACCTTGTAAAACCAACAAAACAAGAGTTTTTTATTTGTTATATAAATCATGGTGGAGGACCACAATTGATTATTGTTGTTACTACTCCAAATGCATCAAAGATAAGTCCAAAAGTAGGACTTGTATAATAAGAAAGTCCAGCAGGAGGTAATCCACCAGATAAAACAGAACCAACTACAATAGGATAACCATCTAAAGTTACTGCAATAGGATAACTACTTACAGGAGCAGGACAACCACTAGAAGCATTACTTAAATTAATAGTAACAGGTCCTGGAGGAGCAGTTGTATGTGTAGTGGTAGTTGTTGTAATTGGTGGAGTAGTTGTAGATGTGGTGGTAGTAGAACTTGTACTAGTAGAAGTGCTTGTAGAAGTGCTTGTACTTGTAGAAGTGCTAGTGCTAGTGCTTGTAGAAGTACTGGTTGATGTACTAGTACTAGTTGATGTACTAGTTGATGTACTAGTTGATGTACTTGTAGAACTACTACTTGTAGTGGTGGTAGTTGGAATTAAATTAACTGGTATATTAATAAAATTTGTACATGCACCTGTAGACACCACTCTAATTATAGTTGTTCCATTAGGAACAAGAGAAGTGGTATATCCAGCTGTTAAAAGTGATGCAGCCACATTTGTTTCAAATGCTGTTGCATATCCAGTTGCATCTGAAAAAAGGTTGAAAGGACCTGCATCCCCACCAACTGGTATAACTAATGTTATTAATGCTGTCATAATTTATTTATTATATTTTTATTATTAAAAAGATCTTATAGGACGACTATAAAGAGTTACAGTTTTGCTTGTATCTTGAGCAAGTGAATTGTTAAAGTTTTTAGATTTTGCAAAGAAATTTCCGCTTTGACTAGAACTCCAATATGATGCAGTTAAATTAAACCCACCAATAAGAAATCTATTTAAATACAATTTATTTAATTCACCAATACTTGGGAGATACCAATCATTATATCCACCTTGAATTAAATTTATACTATACTCTGCTGCTATACCTGGTGTAGGACATCCACTTACTATCTGAGTAGTGTTTAAGCTTCCTGTTCCTATTGTTGTTCCATTAGCTCCTAAAATTAATGTACCATCACATCCCCAAGGTGATAGGTTAATGTCATTAGCTGTTGCAACAAGTCCATGACAAACATTTGCATCATATCCTGGATCTCCTGGTTGTAAAATGTAAGCAATTATTCCACCTAACGTTGCTTGACCTACTGTATAAATATTACAAGGATTTACAACAGTGGTTGTTGTTGTTGTGGTTATACCTGTACCAGATAAATATATATCAATAAAGTTTGTACAATCTCCTACAGAAACCACTCTTATAGTAGTTGTATAATCAGGTACCACTGAAGAAGAATATCCAGCAAGTAATGCTGATCTAGTTACTCCTGTTGCAAATGCTGATAAATAACCATCAAGATCTGAATATAGATCAAATGGACCTGAATCAATTCCAGCTGTTGTTAATGTTATTAATACTGTCATTAGTTTTAAATTTAATTATTGGTTTTATTATGGAAGCTGATTAGCTTGTCCAGTAAATGTGCATACTAGAATTTGATTAGCAGTTCCTGTAAAATTACATATTGGACAACATGTAAATAGTTGATTATCAATACTAATTATCTCTTCTCCTATAATCATTAAGTCCTCAGTGATGTTTATTACATTATCTTTAAGTGTTTCTACATTAGCTATAGCAGAACATAATACATCATCTAACTTAGTAAGAATTGTATTTAACCCATCACAAGTTTTTATATTTGTACAAGGAAGTGGAGTGCTATCATATGAGACAGCACTTGTTCCTGTTATTGTTATATTATTTATTTCAGAGTTATTACACATAATTTATAATGATGTAGTGGTGGTGGTAGTGGTTGTACAACATCCATTTAATATAGTGGTTATATCAACTATTTCATTATTGAGATTTATTACCTGATTAGTGATGTTTGTAACTTGAACATTTAATGTATTGATTTGACTTAAAAGATTACATATAATATCATCTATCTTTTGTAATATTACATTAAGTGTATCACATGGTTCAGCTATTATACATGATAATACAGGACCATTATAAACAATAGTGCTAGATGCATTTAATGTTGTAGTACATGCATTATTGTTACAGCCACAATTAGTGGTTGTAGAACTGCATCCACAAGGACTATTTAAAACTACGTCTGTACAGCAAGGATTCACTGTTAAAAAAGGATAAGCCATATTATTGATTTATTAAGGGATATACATTATGTAATAACAACCAAGTCCTGCTTGTACATTTGTGTGAGCACCACCACCTCCAAAAGGATTAATTGTTACTGCAGTGCTTATAGTAACAACTGTATCTTCAATTCCTGAATCAATTGTACTAACTGTTCCTGAATCACTCCATGTATTACCTGCATAATAAAATGCATCTGAAGCACTATGTTGTACTGCTCCACCAGTTTTAGCTATTGTTCTGTGGTTATGAGGAGCAGCTGTAGAAGCAGCTGTATTAGTGTGTGTGTGAGAAGGTATTTGTCCAACACCAAGAGCTGTTTGATTTAGTGTTCCTCCTGTTCCTCCTGCTGAATATGTTGGATTGAATGGAGAAGCTCCTGGATTAGTTTCAGGTGGTAATGTTAATCCTAACATAGATCCATCTGTTGCACCAACTCCCACTCTACCTCTTTTATCTGGTGTACCATTTTGACCATTACATAAATATATCTTTTCCCAAGGACCTGTAGATATTCCTGCACCTGTAGCATCGAAATTACCTGTTATAACACCATAGTATTCTACTACAGTGAAAGGAACCATTCTGTTATAATATTTTGAAGATCCACCAGTACTAGCTAAATAAGCTGCAATTAAAGCATTGAGTTCATCATATCTCACATAGTTTACATCAAGATCAAGAGCAAGTGCTACTAAATCAACTTGTACTTGACATAGTTTAGTAATAACAGCTTGTACAATAGCGTGTGTATCTGAAGATGCTGTAACTCCTGTTAAACATCCAATTGTGTAATCACCATTTAATATAGCAAGTTCTTCCACAATAGCATCAACTTGTTCTTGAAGATCACAAGCAGCTTCTATAAGAGCTTTTGATATATCTACAATAGAAAGATCTCCACACGTAGGAAGATATTTATTTACAACTTCACATACCACTGTAGGTGCAAGATCAATCTTTATTCCTGTACCATCTAATGTTGATACAAGAAATGTAATAAGAGCTTGTTCTACAAATGATAGAGAATCACCAGTTTGTATTCCAAGAACAGGAACATCTATTCCTGTATATTTAACACATCTGTCAGAGACAATCTCTGTACATCCGTTATAGCAATTTGAGCAAGTTGACATATTATTTTATTATTTATTATTATTAATCTT
>Ga0315294_10000279_pt1 | contig 54725 bp, 47 predicted proteins | sample YL17G13_40_MG_FD_203626 | JGI IMG/M metagenome (GOLD analysis project Ga0315294, IMG submission 203626) | Sediment microbial communities from Yellowstone Lake, YNP, Wyoming, USA - YL17G13_40 | ecosystem: Environmental > Aquatic > Freshwater > Lake > Sediment | place: USA: Wyoming | collected... | reverse complement strand
ATCCTCAGGGGTGATTTTAATTCTTCAACAGTAAGAACCTTCGCTTCGCTCAGAACCTTTTTTCTCGCTGCGCTCGAAATAAGAAATTTAGGATAATAATTAATTTTCATTAAATAATTGTGGGCGGTAGAGGACTCGAACCTCTGGCCTCAAATACGTCAAATTTGCGCTCTACCAACTGAGCTAACCGCCCATGGTGCGCATGGTAGGACTCGAACCTACGATCTTGGCTTTATATTGATTACTTTCCTTATCTTTATGATTACTTGGTGGGCGTGCTAGGATTCGAACCTAGGGCCCTCGCTTTATAAGAGCGATGCTCTACCGCTGAGCTACACGCCCACCAAGTAATCATTTATTAAAAATGAAGTAATCAATATATCAAGAATTAATCCAAATTAATGTGATAATGAAGATTCTTGATATAAGAACCCTGCTCTACCACTGAGCTACATGCGCATCTTTTATCCTTTTATTAATTGTTCAATTTCTTCTCTCTCTAAAGTTTCTTTTTCTATTAAAGTCTGAGCAATCTTATCTAATTGTTTTTTATTTTCTTGTAAAACATGCTTGGCTTTTTTGTAGCATTCCTGAATAATTTTATTAATTTCTTTATCAATCAAAGTGGCAGTTTCTTCAGAATAACTCTTTTCAGTGGTAATTTCTTTTCCTAAAAATATCATCTCTTCTGTTTTGCCGAAAGTTATGGGTCCTAATTTTTTACTCATTCCATATTTAGTAACCAGTGCCCGGCTTAAGTCAGTCGCTTCTTGAAGATCGTTACTAGCGCCAGTGGAAACATCTTTAAACTCTAGTTCCTCAGCCAGATAACCACCTAAAAGCGCAGCAATATCTGCCAAAAACTCAGTTCTGGTTTTTAAATATCTTTCCTCGGTCGGCATTTTCATGGTATAACCAGCTGCTCGACCACGGGAAATAATAGAAACCTTTTTTAATTCACTGGCTCCGGGAAGAAGCAAAGCAATTAAGGCATGACCAGCTTCGTGATAAGCAGTAATTTTCTTTTCTTTTTCAGTAAAAACTCGACTTTTTCTTTCTGGCCCTAGCATGACCTTTTCTATCGAAGAAATCAATTCTTGCTGACTAATAAATTTTTTATTATCACGAGCAGCTAAAATAGCTGCTTCATTAACTAAATTAGCCAAATCAGCTCCAGAAAAACCTGGAGTTCTTTCAGCAATATCTCTTAATTTTATATCTGGTCCTAATACTTTATCTCTGGTATGAATTTTTAAAATCTCTTCTCGGCCATTAATATCCGGCAAATCTAAAACCACTCTTCGATCAAATCTTCCGGGCCTTAAGAGGGCAAAATCTAGGATATCTGGACGGTTGGTAGCTGCCATCACGATTACTCTCGTCTCACGATCAAAACCATCCATTTCAACCAGAATCTGATTTAGGGTTTGTTCTCTTTCATCCTGACCACCACCAATACCAGCCCCTCTTTCCCGACCAATAGCGTCTATTTCATCGATAAAAAGAATGGCTGGAGCTGCTTTCTTGACAGTATTAAAGGCGTCTCTCACTCGGCTAGCGCCAACGCCAACAAACATTTCTACAAATTCAGAACCAGAAATATGGAAAAAAGGTACATTAGCCTCACCAGCTACGGCTCGAGCTAAAAGAGTTTTACCTGAGCCAGGAGCGCCCATTAAAAGCACTCCTCGCGGAATACGCGCCCCTAATTCTTGAAATTTTTTGGGATTTTTTAAAAAATCCACAATTTCTTGCAATTCCTCTTTTGCTTCTTTTAGACCAGCGACATCTTTAAAAGTAATCCTATCTTTATCAGAAGAAAATAATTTAATATTTGAATGAGAAAAAGAAAAAATTTGCATTGCTCCTTGATTAGCCCGACGAAAAGAATAAGAAAACAAAATGACAAGAAGAATAATGGGAATAACAATGGGTACCAAAATCCCTAACCAAACGGACCAACCACTTTGTTCTTTTACTTCAATATCTAAAGCATTGATTTCTTCTGAAGAAAAACCAAAATTCTTGAGAAGTTCTCCCAAAGAAACATTGGACTCTTTTGCTGCAAGAAAAACTTGTTTATCAGGAGTAATTATTTCTAAACTATCAGGGTGGACAATAATTTTATCTACCTTTTCTCCTTTAATCATCTGAATTGCTTCAGAAAGATTAATTTGCTTTTTACCGGTCTGAGTTTTCTCTAATCCCGAAAAAAGAACAGATAAAAAGATAAAAAGTAAGACTATAAAAAGAAGTTGTCGCCAAATTTTACTCATAGTGTTTTTATTCTACCCTAAATTAATCAAAAAAGCAATCCGCCAACTGGCAGATTGCTTTTAATGTTTCAATAAATATTTTCTTTTTACGGATAAATCGGTTCTGTTGTTCCTTGAAGATGCGAAACAGCGCTATTTACTGATTCCAAAGAAGAACTAATAATTAAATAATCATTAAGAAATCCATAGCTAATAGCTGCCTCTTTACCATAATAAGTGAAATAACGAATATCAGCGCCAGTTGTTGTTACTTCTTTAAAAGCTTTAGCTATCTTTTTGGGAATTTTTATGAGCCAGAAATTAGTTAAATTATCCAAAATTTTTCCTTTTTCCCAAGTAGCAAAACCTGCTTTGACATCTTCAGTCTTATCTTGACCAATATCAATAATTAACCCCAAAGAAGGATTAACCTCTCCGTAATAAACATAAAGCAAATATTTTCTGGCTAAAAGATAAGGTTTTAAATTATCTGGCAAATTAGGAATCAAGGATGTAATCACTTCTTCTCCTGACAAAGAATAATCTCGATATTTAGGTATCAAAATAGAAAAAGTTTGAGCGGGCTGCATAGTTTGGGTGGCAGCGTTTTTAATACTTGTTATTACTATTGAGCCAGTCAAATTAATAGTCACAGGAGTTTTTTGATAAGGACCACTGACTTGAGGATAGGGACTAGTTGGCAAAGTAGTGGTAGTGGTAGTGGTAGTAACTATTGGCTGGGTAGTAGGAGTGACTGATGTTGATTTGGAAGCAAAAAGTTTGGGCCAAAGGAAAAAATAACCTAAAACTGCCCCCCCAATAACAATCCCAACAATAATCAATAAAGGAATAAGTTTATTATTTTTTTTGGGTATTTGGGGTTGAGAAAAATTAGTAAATTCCGAAGCTGAAATTTCTGGATTAATAGCAGGTTCAGAAAAATTGGGACCTGATGGAATTTCATTGATTGGAGGACGAGATTCATTTATAGGCGATGGTGGAGAAAAAGTAGGCTGAGGAGGTGTTTGCCAATTAGGAGTTGCTCCACCAGTAGCTTTCATCTTTTCTAAATCTGATTCTGAAGTTCTTATAAAAACATTGGGTGCTGGAGGAGTAAATTTTTGTCCTGGCTCTCCAAAATTATTGCCTCCTAAATTTGGCGTATTAGGAGAAGGGTTTTGATTAGGAGCCTGAGGAGGCTCAAAATAATTTTCTGGCATATTTTTAAAATTTAAATTGTTTATTAAAGCTTTATTTATTATACCACAAAATATTCATGTCAATCCACACAAAGCCTGTTTAGAGTGATGGTTTTATCTCCTTTCTCTTTTTCGTCAATCTTTTATTTCTTCTTTTGAGGGATATTTTACGTCTTTTAAAGAAAGAGAAATTTTACCATTAGCTTCGACTTTTTTCACTTTGACTTTGATTTCTTCTCCCTGATGAACAATGTCTTCAACTTTATTAACTCGATAAGGAGCTAATTCTGAAATATGAAGCAAACCTTCTTTGCGATGGCCAAGATCAACAAAAGCACCAAAGTCTTTAATTTGAGTTACTTTCCCATTAATAATATCTCCCTCAGCAATATCTTTAACTATTTCTGTAATTTGTTGAATAGCTAAATCGGCTTTTTCTTGATCCTCAGCTGTAACAAAAACTGTTCCATCTTCTTCAATATCAATATTAACTCCAGTAGCCTGAGTAATAGCCTGAATTACTTTTCCTCCTGGGCCAATCAACTCACCTATTTTCTCTGGTTTAATGTGCAGGGTAAATATTCTTGGAGCGAAAGATGAAAGTTCTTTTCTTGGCTGATTAATTACCTGATTCATTTTATCTAAAACAAAGAGACGAGCTATTTTGGCCTTCTCTAAAGTTTCAGTCAATAATTGGGGAGTTATTCCTTTTATTTTTAAATCCATCTGCAAAGCAGTAATGCCATTTTTTGTTCCAGCAACTTTACAATCCATATCTCCATAATGATCTTCTGGGCCTTGGATATCAGTTAAAATTTTGTAATGCCCTTTATCATCACTCATTAATCCCATCGCAATACCAGCCACTTGTTCTTTAATTGGCACACCAGCAGCCATTAAAGCCAAAGAAGAAGCACAAGTAGCAGCCATTGAAGTAGAACCATTAGAAGACATAATTTCAGAAACTACTCGAATAGTATAAGGAAATTCATCTTTTGTTGGAATCATGGGTAAAAGAGCTCTTTCCCCCAAAGCGCCATGACCAATTTCTCTCCTTCCCGGACCTCTTAAGGGAGCAACTTCTCCTGAAGAATATCCAGGAAAATTATAGTGATGCATAAATCTTTTTTCACCAGTAAATTCCATCCCTTGAAGAGTTAAAACATCGGCTGGCGAACCTAAAGTCACTATTGATAAAGCATGGGTAATGCCTCTCATAAACAAAGCTGAACCATGAGTCCTTGGTAAAATATCAATCGCCACTTCCAAAGGCCTAATCTCGTCTAATTTTCTAAAATCAGGTCTTTTATCTTGCTCTAAAATATTTTTGTGCACCAATTTATCAATTTCATCGTCAAAAAGATAATCAACATCTTTTAGTTGTTCTTCGGTATATTGCTTTTCTTTTAAGAAGCTAACTAAACCTTCTTTTAGCTCCGTCATTTGAATTTCTTTTTCTTTTTTATCTTGAGAATATACTATAGGTTCTAATTTATCGGTTAAATAATTTTGAACATCTTTGAGAAAGGTTTCCTCCACGGTTTTAATTAAAACTTCCGTTTTGGGTTTTCCTATCTCTCGAATAATTTTTTGCTGCTGTTCATTTAAAGAGGTAATTTCTTTTTGAGCGATTTCTAAGGCTTGAATTACTATGTCTTCTTTAACCTCATTAGCTCCACCTTCTAACATATTGATCTCTTTTCCTGAACCAGAAACTATCATATCCAAAATTAAATCTTTTCGTTCCTCATAAGTAGGGTTCACAAGAAAACCCGTCTTTTCTGACCAACCAATTCTCACTGCTGAAACTGGACCTTGCCAAGGAATATCAGAAGTACCCAAAGCCAGAGAAGTGGTAATAATTCCCAAAACATCTGGATCATGCTCCTCATCAATTGATAAACAAGTAGCCACTACCTGAACATCTCTTCTCATTAATGGCGAAAATAAGGGCCTGATGGTTCTGTCAATCAGTCGAGCCAATAAAATGGCAATCTCAGACGGTCGTGATTCCCGACGAATAAAACGACTGCCATAAATTTTCCCAGCAGCATAATATTTTTCTTCATAATCAACCAAGAGAGGGAAAAAATCTAAATCATTTCTATCTCGATTACCCATCACGACATTAGTTAAAATAACCGTTTCCCCCATTTTAGCCATCACTGAACCATTAGCTAATTCCGCTAAATTAGAAAATTCTAATTCGATGGTTTTATCACCAACTGGTAACTGATAATTCTTTTTCTCCATTTCTTTTTAAATCTTAAATTTGATAATTTTTGGAATTCTACTGACTATCCCTCTTTCGTTTGCCCTTAAGAGAAAGTATTCTGGCTTTGAATCTAAATCAATAAATTCGCTAGCCAATTCTTTTAAAGCTGCCGAGGTTGTTCTGCCAAAACCCATCACTTCCACTTGATTGCCTAAAGCTTTTAAATATTCTACCAAAGGAATAAAATCTCCATCACCGCTGATTAAAACTATAGTATCGGCTTTAGAACTTAATCTCACAGCATCAATGGCTAAACCTACATCCCAATCACCTTTTTTAGTGCCATCGGGATAAATTTGTAAATCTTTGATTCTGGTTTCAATGCCTGCCTTTTCCAAAGCATCAAAAAAAGAAGCCTCTCCAGGCTCATCAGCTTTAGCCACATAACCAATAGCTCTAATCAAATTTCTTCCACTAACTGCTTCTAAAAGCAAATTTTTAAAATTTACTCGAGCGCCATAAAGATTTTTGGCTGAATGGTAAAGGTTTTGAACATCAATGAGAACTATCGTGCGTTGATTTTTGTGTTTAATAACCATATTAAAACGAATTTTAATTCGATATATTAAAACTTTGCTTTATTATAAATCAAGTTTTTTCTCTATCTTATTATAACGTCTGATCGATTCCTCTTTAAGAAAGGCTAATAGTTTTCTTCTCTTAGAAACCATACCTAAAAGACCACGTCTAGAATGAAGGTCCTTAGGATGTTTTTTTAAATGTTTTACTAATTCCTCTATTTCTTTAGTTAAAAGAGCAATCTGAACTTCAGGTGAGCCAGTGTCAGATTTATGAGTAGAGAATTTTTTAATAATTTTTTCTTTAGCGGCAGATTTAAGCATATTTTTATTTCGAGTGAAACGAGAAAAAAGGTAATCCTTATTGAGATTAGTTTACCACAATCTATCTTTTTGTGCAACATTAAAAAACCCAGTTTGATTGTTTTTTGAAACAAATTGAGTGTAAAAACTACAGAATAGCAATGGATTCTCACGCAAAATAGCGGAGGGTGTGGGATTCGAACCCACGGACCGCTTTTTAGGCAGTCACGGTTTAGCAAACCGTTGCTTTGGACCACTCAGCCAACCCTCCAATTTAAAATAAATAGAAAACTATTCTAGTTTAGCGAAAAAAAATACAAATTGCAACAAAAAGCCATAAAATTACCAGAAGGGCATTTTCCTTGACAAATTTTATGGATATGATACAATATATAGTAGAATTCCCAAATTGGGAGTTTTTTGTTAGGAATCAAATTAAAACCTAGTAATAATATGGATAAACCTAATATATGCAGCTCCTCTGTTAAGATTTTATGGCTTAATAGAGCCCTTAAAACGAGTTTCTTAAGTCTTGTCTTTGTTTTTGTCTTTTTTAGTCGGTTTTCCGGCATCTTAGTTGAAGGATCTCTCTCTACCGTTATCAGTAATTCAGAGGTTCAGACTTCTAATGATAATGACCCTCCTTTTTTATCTAGCCAAACTTTTCTTTTAGGAATTAACCCTACCTCCATCCCTTTAACTGTTAAAAAAATAGTAGTGACTGCTTATTCTTCAACTCCAGACCAAACCGATGATACCCCTTTTATCACTGCTTCTGGTAAAATAGTGAAAGATAGTATAGTGGCTTCCAATTTTCTAGCTTTTGGCACTAAATTGCGATTGCCAGAATTATTTGGTGATAAAATCTTTATAGTTGAAGACCGAATGCATCAAAGATTCTCTTCTGACCGCTTAGATATCTGGTTTCCTGATAGAGAATCAGCTCAAGAATTTGGAATCAAAACAACTATTATGGAAATATTGGAGTAATAATTATATTCAAAAATTAAAAAATCCCGTACGTAAAAGCGGGATTTTTTAATTTGGTGCCCAGGGTGGGACTCGAACCCACAAGCTCCGAAGAGCCAAGGATTTTAAGTCCTTTGCGTATACCGATTCCGCCACCTGGGCCCTATTAAATCATCATCTTAATTTATTCTTCGGAATTTTTCAAGAGGCCCGGGTGGGATTTGCACCCACGAATAACGGTTTTGCAGACCGCAGCGTTAGCTACTTCGCCACCGAGCCTGAACTTTATCAAGCTTCATTCTATTAAATTTTTTGGAAAAACTCAAGAAAATCGCCTTTTTCTATGAGCTTTGGGCAGTCAATTAAAACTCCACATTCACCACCTGCTATCACTTCATTAACATCTCCTCTATTTTTTTGGAGATTTACTATTTTTCCTTCTCCAATAATTTTCTCATTTCTTAAAACTCTTGCTCTAGCTTTATTTCTAACCAATCCTTCTGTCGTTTTTCCTCCAATTAATTGATTCCCTTTTTCTGGATGGAAAATAACTAGAACCTCTAATTTGCCAAGAATTTCTTCTGTTGGTTTATTAATAAATTGGTCTTCGATTATTTTTTGAATCTTATCCTTAATTTCATAAATAATTTCTCCTTCAAGAGAAATCAAATTCTTATTGGCTAAAAAAATACTCGAAATTTCTGGTTTTTGATTTATCCGAAAACTAATTATCAATGTTCTCTCCTGAGGAATAATTTTTAAATCTCCTTCAGAAAGATCCCCCACTTCATTTTTTAAAACGAGAAAAAGCCAACCCTTTTCTTGCCCTAATTGGTTTATAACAGATTCTAAAGCTTCAGAAGAACTCAAGGTATCGCTTTTTATAATAACGGGAATTTTTAGTGGGGAATTTTTATCACCCAATCCTTTGGCTAAAATTCTTGAACCCGTTTCTTTTATTCGAAAATCTTCAGCTTCTTTTAGTTCTTCTGTGCAAACAAAAAATTCTTCACCTGCTCCTGGCAAAGTTTCAAATCCAATAACCATAACTGGAGAAGAAAAAGTGGCTTCTTCTATCAAATTTCCTTGGAAGTCTTCTAACATTTTTACTTTGCCTTTAGCTAAACCAGTAGCTATTATATCTTTAAGATAAAGGGTGCCATTGATGATAATCAAAGTAGTAGTAATTCCCCTTCTTGAATCTAAATGAGATTCAATGACAATTCCTGAGGCTGGTTGATGAGGATTCGCTTTTAATTCTTCCATTTCTGCCACTAAAAGAATTAACTCTAATAATTCATCAATACCCTTGCCAGTTTTTGAAGATACCTCAGCACAAGGCACATCACCACCCCAGCCTTCTAGATAAACTCCCAGTTCTGTTAAATCCTTTTTAACTTTTTCTGGATTAGCCTCTTCTTTATCAACCTTTGTTAAAACAACAATAAAGGGAATTTTGGCTTCTTTAATACAATCTAATGATTCTTTGGTTTGGGGTTTTATGCCTTCATCAGCAGCAATAATTAAAAGAGCAGTATCAGCAACTTTTGCCCCTCGGGAACGAATTTTAGAAAAAGCTTCATGGCCAGGAGTATCAAGAAAAGTGATTTTCTTGCCTTTAACTTCTATTTCATAAGCGCCAATATGTTGAGTAATTCCCCCAACCTCTTTTTCTGCTACTTTTGCTTTTCTAATATAATCCAAAAGAGTAGTTTTCCCATGATCAACATGTCCTAAAACCACTACAATGGGTGGTCGAGGAATTAAATTTTTAGTTTTTAGATTTTCTTTTTTCATGTGAATATTATAAGGGGCGGAGGGGACAGGACTCGAACCTGCAAGCCCTTACGGGCACCAGTTTTCAAGACTGGCGCATTACCATTCTGCCACCCCTCCCAATTCTATATAAAATTAAATAGAATTAAATTATATATCAAATTGAACTTTGAAACAACCCCTTTACAAAATACTTAAGGAATTGTTGAATTAGTTTTTATAATTACAAATCTTTGCTTTTCCAGTTGTCAAGAGAAAAAATATGGGGTAAGATAAAGAAAAAATAAATCAACGCCCCTGTGGTGAAACGGATATCATTACTGTCTTCCCTGCCCGCCGCACTTGCCCTCGTAGCTCAACTGGATAGAGTATGTGGCTTCGAACCACAAGGTTGCAGGTTCGAGTCCTGCCGAGGGCGCGGCAAGGCAGGCGGGGGAACAGTAGTTGGAGGTTCGAATCCTCCCAGGGGCACTTGCCTCCGTAGCTTCCTCCTTCGCTCAAATTTGCATTTGAGCTTCGGAAGGACAAGCAACGCCTCAAGACAAGTATGCTTGCCCATCGAATCTCCGATGTTAATCGGAGCGTAGTTGGGCCTCCGTAGCTCAATTGGTAGAGCAGTGGCCTCTTAAGCCATTGGTTGCGCGTTCGAGTCGCGCCGGAGGCACAAAAAAACAAAAATGAAAATTCCAAAAGAGATTTTAGAAATTATTGATAAGCTTCAAAAAGCTAATTTTGAAGCTTATCTTGTTGGCGGATGTGTAAGAGATATTCTTCTTGAAAATCCACCAGCTGATGGACCAAAAGATTGGGATATTACTACTAATGCTAGACCAGAAGAAATTCAGAAAATTTTTCCTGACAGTATTTACGAAAACCAATTCGGTACCGTAGCTGTTAAAACCAAAGCCAAAGACTCAACTCTAAAAATTATTGAAATCACTACCTTTCGAAAGGAAGGAAAATATACTGATAAAAGACACCCTGATACCATCATTTTTGCCAAAACATTGGAAGAAGATTTATCCAGGAGAGATTTTGCGATAAATGCAATGGCAATGAAAATTAGAATTACGAATCAAGAATTAAGAATCAAGAAAAATAAAAAAACTGTAATTCATGATTCCAAATTCATGATTCCAGTGATTATTGATCTTTATGAGGGAGAAAAAGATTTAAAAAACAAAGCCATTCGGGCAGTAGGAAATCCTGATGAAAGATTCCAGGAAGATGCTCTGCGATTAATGAGGGCTATACGTTTTGCCTGTGAATTAAATTTTGAAATAGAGCACATCACCCTTGAGGCAATCGAACAGAATTCTCACCTTCTTCGTTATATCGCTAAAGAAAGAATTCGAGATGAATTTCTTAAAATCATTCAAACTCCTCAAGCTGCTCAAGGCATTCTTCTTCTTGAAGAAACCGGATTATTAAAGCAATTTATTCCTGAACTAGAAAAAAGTATTGGTGTTACCCAAAATAAACACCATATCTATCCAGTCTGGGAACATTTGTGGCGTTCTCTCGATTATGCTAGCCAAAAAAATTATAGCTTGGAAGTAAGATTAGCCAGTCTTTTTCATGATGTGGGAAAACCAATTACTAAAGAAGGGGAAGGAAAAGACGCTACTTTTTATAATCATGAAATTATTGGCACCAGAATGACAGCAAGAATATTAGAAAGATTAAAATTCCCAAAAGAGAAAACAGAAACAATATTAAGATTGGTTCGCTATCATGGTTTTGTTTATGATCCAGAAATTACCACTGATGCGGCTATCAGACGATTATTAATGAAGGTAGGTAAAGATAATATTTTAGAATTATCCCAAGTTAGAGAAGCAGATAGAATTGGTTCTGGTTGCCCCAAGGCAGTGCCTTTTTGTTTGCGGCATTTTCTTTTCCGGATAGAAAAAATTAATAAACAATTAGAAGGAAAAGAACCGTCTCTAAAAATGTTAAAAATTAATGGTAATGATATAATGAAAATATTAAAGATTAAACCTGGTCCAAAAATAGGAATGCTTTTAAATATTTTATTAGAGGAAGTATTAGATGAGCCAGAAAAAAATAGAAAAGAATATTTAGAAAAAAGAGCTAAAGGATTGGGACAATTTTCAGAGAGGGAACTTAAAAAAATGAACGAAACAGCCAAAATTAAGTATAAAGATATTTTAGAGGAAGAAGAAATAAAAATCAAACAAAAATATCATGTTAATTAACGGGGCATGGTGTAATGGCAACATGCACGCTTCGGGTGCGTGAGATTCCCGGTTCAAGTCCGGGTGCCCCGACCAATCCGTATATGATTAAAGAAGAAATTCGAAAATCAATTAAAAAAACGATGGAATTACTTGTTCAAAAATACAAATGGCATTTGCCAAAAGATTTAGATATTCCTTTAATCACTTCTTTTAATGCTGTTCATGGAGATTACAATACTCCTATAGCCTTAATTCTTAGTAAAATTATAAAAGAATCACCTCTTAAATTGGCCGAATTAATATCTCAAGAAATTCAAAAACAACAAAACAAAATTATCCCGAAAATAGAAATCCTTCCACCTGGTCATCTGAATTTTTTTCTTGAAAAATTAGCTTTCCAAAAAGAGCTTAAAAATTTAATCAAATTCTCTAGTTTTATTAAGAAACAAGGAGGCCATAAAAAATCTATTATTGTTGAATACTCTTCACCTAATATCGCCAAACCAATGCATGTTGGCCATTTGCGTTCCACTATTATTGGCGAGGCTTTGGCTAATCTTTATGACTTTTGCGACTATAAAGTTATCCGTTGGAATTACTTGGGCGATTGGGGAACTCAGTTTGGTAAATTGATTACTGCTTATAAATTGTGGGGTACTAAAATAGAAGTAGAAAAAAATCCCATTCAAACTCTTTTGACCTTATATCAAAAATTCCACCAAGAAGCTAAGACCAATCCTGATTTAGAACAATTGGCCCAGAAAGAATTTAAAAAATTAGAACAAGGTGATAAAGAAAATAAAAAACTTTGGTCTTGGTTTAAAAAAGAATCTCTCAAAGATTTTCAAAACATTTATAAACTCCTCAAAATCAAATTTGATGTTAATAAAGGCGAGTCTGATTTTGAAAAAGATTTACTTCCATTAATTGAAAGTCTAAAAAAGAAAAAATTAGCTCAAAAAAGCAAGGGAGCTTTAATCATTTCTTTGGATCGTTTTAACTTACCGCCGGCTTTAATTCAAAAATCCGATGAAGCTACCTTATATTTAACTCGAGATTTGGCCAATTTAATTTTCAGAATTAAAAAATACCATCCCGTTAAAATCCTTTATGTTGTTGGCAATGAACAGGATCTTTACTTTAAACAATTATTCGCTTTAGCTAAAATTTTAGATTTGATCTCAGAAACCGAAGTCGAGCATATTAAATTTGGTTTAATTTTAGATAAGAATAAAAAGAAATTCTCCACTCGAGAAGGAGAATTAATCACCCTTCGAGAAGTGATTGAAAAAGCTCTTGAAAAAGCATTAAAAATTATTAAAGATAAACACTCGTCTTGGCCAATTCAAAAACAAAAACGATTAGCGAAAAATATTGCTCTGGGCGCTTTAAAATTCAATAGTTTAAAAAGTTTTCGCACCGCAGATATAATTTTTAATTGGGAGCAAATGCTTGATTTTAAGGGCGCTACTAGTGTTTACCTTCAATATACTTATGCCCGTCTCAATAAAATTCTTTTGAAAGCCAAAAAAATTGGTCCAAGAGAAACAAAACTTTTAAATCAAGGGGTAGAAATTAACTTAATAAAACAACTCTTGGATTTTCCTTTCTATGTTCAAAGAAGCGCTTTAGAATATGCTCCCCATTTGTTAGCTAACTACCTCTTATCTTTAGCTGATTTAGCTAATAATTATTATGAAAAAGTACCTGTATTAAAGGAAGAGAACTTAGGACGTCGCAATGCTCAACTTTTATTAATTAAAGTAGTTACCTTAACCCTAAAAAAAGGATTAGAAATATTTGGAATAGAAACCCCAGAAGAAATTTAGCTCTTCGTTGATTTTTTAATAATAAAGAGTTAAAATGAATTAGGGATCATTAAATGATCTCTTTTTGTTGATTTTGAATGCGGCGGGATTAGTTGAGTGGCCCAACATCACCCTTCCAAGGTGAAGACACGGGTTCGAGTCCCGTATCCCGCTCTCAAAAATTATTTCGAGCAAAGCGAGAAAAAAGGTTCTGAGCGAAGCGAGGGTTCTTATTTCGAGCAAAGCGAGAAAAAAGGTAATCCTTATTTAAAATATGAACAAAAGAACTAGAGTTTTTTCAGGCACACGACCAACTGGACCCCTTCATTTGGGTAATTATTTTGGGGGAATTAAAGGTTATTTAGACCTTCAGGAAAGAAAAGATTTAGATTGTCTTTATGCAGTAGTTGATCTTCATGGTATAACTTCTCCCTATGCCCCTCAAAAATATCCACAACAAGTAGAAGAATTGGTTTTAGATTATTTAGCCTGCGGCCTCAATCCTAAAAAATCTCATCTTATTATCCAATCACAAATTCCAGAGCATTTGGAATTAGCTTATTATTTCTCTACTATTTATCCCGTTTCTCGCTTAGAACAATTGCCTACTTATAAAGAAAAGAAAATAGAACAACCTAAATACATTAATTTAGGGCTTTTATATTATCCGATTTTGATGGCAGCAGATATTTTAATTTATAAAGCAGAATTAGTGCCTGTTGGCAAAGATCAATTACCCCACTTAGAAGTAACTCGAGAAATAGCCAGAATTTTTAATCAATATTTTGGAAAGACGTTTCCTGAACCCCAAGCTTATCTATCCCAAGGAGCTTACGTGCCATCTTTAACTGGTGAGGGTAAAATGTCTAAGACTAGGGAGGGTAGCTACATTAGTTTAGTGAATGATCTTGAAATAATACAAAAGAAATTAGCTAAAGTTCCAACAGATTCCGGTAAAGGCAAAAAAATTCCGGAGCAAGGAGGGATCTCTACTTTATTAACTCTGGTTGAATTATTTATGGGGAAAACCCAAAAACAAAAATATGAAAAAGAATATCTTACCACTGGCATCAAATATCAATCATTAAAAGAAGATTTATCTCAAAGAATTTATAGTTCTTTAAAGCCTATCCAAGAAAAACGCAAATATTATGAAAACCAATCAGATTTAATTAAGAAAATATTAAAAGAGGGGAACATTTATGCGTCTCAAATTGCCAAAGAGACAATTAAAGAAGTGAGAAAGAAAATGGGTATCAGTTAATTTCATCCAATTTTTATGTCTCAAGATATTGAAAATACTCAAGAAGAAATTTTAGAAGTCATTCAAGTAGAAAATTTACGTAAAAAATACGACGCCATTAAAGCAGTGAATGGTATTTCTTTCTCTGTAAAAAGAGGAGAAATTTTTGGCTTTTTGGGTCCCAATGGCGCTGGAAAAACCACTACTATTAATATTCTTTGTACTCTTATTCGACCTACTGCTGGAGTAGCCTATATTAATGGTTATAATGTGAGTTCCAATCCAGATCAAGTAAGAAATTCCATTGGTTTAGTTTTTCAAGAAACTACTTTGGATAATCATTTAACAGCAGAAGAAAATCTCTTTCTTCATGCCATGCTTTATGGGGTTTCCAGAAAAGAATTCATTCAAAGAAAAATTGAAGTTTTAAAACTGTGCGAATTATGGGAAAGAAGAAAAGTGAGAATAGAAAATTTTTCAAGCGGCATGAAACGAAGATTAGAAATCGCCCGGGCTTTAATTAACCAACCAAAAATCCTTTTCTTAGATGAACCTACTATTGGTCTAGATCCCCAAACCAGAAAAAAGGTCTGGGATTATATTTTTACTGTGAGAAAAAAGAAAGACATTACTATTTTCTTGACTACCCAGTATTTAAATGAAGCTGAAAATTGTGATAGAGTAGCCATTATTGATCATGGTAAGATTATTGCCTTGGATACCCCGGGTAATCTCAAAAAAATGATCGGCGGCGATATTATTACCATTAAAACTGAGGATAATGAAAAAGCAGAAACAGAATTCAAACAAAGATTCCCTGAATATTCAATAAAAAGATTAGGTAAAGAAATAAAAATCGAAGTTGATCAAGGCGATGAATTTTTACCTATTTTAGTCAAATCTTTACCCTCAAAAATAATTTCCATGGAATTGAGAAGACCGACTTTAGAAGATGTGTTCTTGGAGTTAACTGGAAGACAAATCAGAGAAAATAATAATGGGACATTAGAGGAAGAAACCCCCTCTTTTGATTTATCAACCTTGTTCTCCTTTTTCACCCCAGCTGCAAAAAAAAAGGATAACAAAAATACTAAAAATGAATAAACTTTCCGGAATCTATATTCTTTGGTATAGAGAAATTCTTATTTATTTAAGAAATTCTCTTAAGTTCTTTACTTCAATTTTTTTACCTTTATTGTTTTTAGTTTTTTTTGGTACAGGACTCAAAACTATTTTTCCTCTTGTTTCTTTGCCTTATGATTTTGCGGAATTTTTCTTTCCCGGTATTCTGGCCTTAAGCGTTACCACCATGGCTCTTTCTTCCACTATGTCTATTGTTTGGGATAGAGAATTTGGTTTTCTGAAAGAAATCTTAGTTTCTCCTGTGCCTCGATCTTACATCGCTTTAGGCAAAATCTTGGGAGCTGCTTCAACCGCCCTCATTGAAGGAGCCCTGCTTTTACTTGCTACTCCCTATTTGGGCATTAATTTTTCTTTAAAAATTTTCTTCGAGGGATTAGCTATTATTTTTCTCATTGCTTATGGTATGGCTGCTTTGGGAATTTTCTTGACTGCCAGAATTAAAAGAACGGAAAGTTTTACCATTATTCTTCAAATGATTATTACGCCCATGGTTTTTCTCTCAGGAGCTTTTTTTCCTATCAATAATTCTCCCTATTGGATGGTAAATCTTTCTAAATATAATCCTCTTACTTATGGAATTAATAGTTTACGTTGGGCCATTCTTTCTCACACTTTACCAACATCAACAATTAGCCAATTAACAACTAATAATTTTGCTCTATCTCTTTTGGTTTTAATATCATTCAATATCGTTATTACTATTTTAAGTATCCAATTATTCAAAAGAATGTGTTAAAATATTTTTATCCATTAAAATGATCATTCAGTGGTTTGGGCAATCCTATTTTAAAATCGAAACAAAAAACAAAGTCATCGCTATTGACCCATTTTCTGAAAATGCCCTTGGTATTAAACCCGCCCGTTTCAAAGCGGATATTTTACTGATTTCTCATCCCCACGCAGACCATAACAATAAAGCTGCTATTTTAGGCGAACCTTTTGCTTTAGAAGGGCCTGGTGAAATTGAAAAAGAAGAAATATTCATAGAAGGAATCTTAAGTTATCACGATAATCACCTGGGCCGGGACCAAGGATATAATACGATTTATAAGATTGAAGCTGAGGATTTAGCGTTATGTCATTTAGGTGATTTAGGAGAAAAAATCCTCAAAGAAGAAACTTTGGAAAAACTCTCAGGAATTGATGTTCTTTTTATTCCTGTAGGCGGAAATTGTACTATCGATGCTGAAGAAGCAGTGGCTATTATCAACCAAATTGAGCCTAAAATCGTTATTCCTATGCATTACCAATTGAAAGATTCAAAAATTAAACTTGAGGCTTTAGAAAAATTCCTTAAGGCCTTCGGGAAAAAACCAGAAGAATTAGACAAATTAGTTCTTCATAAAACTCAATTGCCTCAAGAAACAAAATTAATCGTTTTATCTTGCCTGTCGGCAGACAGGAAACCGAATCTGTAATCATTTCTCAATTTAATGATTTCTAAACCCCTAAAAAACGAACAGGAAAAAGCTAAAAATATCCAACCCCGAGAGATTACTGAAGAATTACGGGAATCTTATTTGGATTATGCTATGTCAGTGATTATCTCTCGGGCCCTTCCTGACGCTCGAGATGGCCTTAAACCAGTTCAGAGACGAATTCTTTTTGCTATGAATGAATTGGGTTTAACTGCTTCAGCTAAAACCAGAAAATCAGCCACAGTTGTTGGTGAAACCTTAGGTAAATTTCATCCTCATGGCGATATCGCTGTTTATGACTCCTTAGTGAGAATGGCTCAAGATTTTTCTTTAAGATATCCCCTGGTTCAGGGACAGGGTAATTTTGGCTCTATCGATGGTGATCCGCCAGGCGCTATGAGATACACTGAATGCAAACTTACCAGCTTAGCCGGTGAAATGCTTGAGGATTTAGACAAAGAAACCGTTAATTTTATGCCCAATTATGACGCTACTAGAGAAGAGCCAAAATATTTACCAGCTAAATTACCGCAATTGATTTTAAATGGAGCCATGGGTATTGCTGTGGGCATGGCCACCAATATCCCCCCCCATAATCTCAAAGAAATAGTTGAAGCCATTATCTATTTAATTGATAAACCAGGGGCCCCTATTGAAGAATTGATGACTTATGTCAAAGGTCCTGATTTCCCTACTGGCGGCATTATTTATGGCAAAGAAAATATCCTCGAAACTTATGCCACTGGCAAAGGAACAATTATTTGTCGAGCCAAGACAGAAATTATTGATGATGAAAAACATAAAAGAATCTTAGTCACAGAGATTCCCTATCAGGTTAATAAAGCAGATTTAATAACTAAAATCGCTCAACTAGTAGAAGAAAAGAAAATTGAAGGTATAAAAGATTTAAGAGATGAGTCGGACAAAGAAGGATTACAAATAGCCATCGATCTCCATAATAATGCCTTGCCTAAGAGAATTTTAAACCAGCTCTTTAAATATACAGAAATGGAAAAACCCTTTCATGTGAATATGCTGGCTTTAGTAGAAAATGGTTTGCAACCAAAAGTCCTTTCTTTGAAAAATATCCTAGAAGAATACATTAATCATCGCAAGGATGTTGTCAAAAGACGGATTGAGTTTCTTCTAAAGAGAACCAAAGAAAGGATTCATATTTTAGAAGGTTTATCCAAAGCCTTAAATCATATTGATGAGATTATTGGATTAATCAAAACTTCTCTCAACCGAGACGATGCTCAAAAGAAATTAATGGCTAAATATCGTTTTAGCAAAATTCAGGCTAATGCGATTTTAGAAACGAAGCTCTCTAGCTTGGCTAAATTAGAAAAACAAAAAATTGAGGATGAATTGAAAGAAAGGTTAAAACTAGAAACAGAATACAGCATTATCCTTCAAGAACCAAAAAGAATCCTTAAAATCATTAAAGATGAATTAAACGCCTTAAAAGAAAAATATGATAACGGAAGGAAAACCCAAATTGAACTTTTTCTTCCCGGAGAAATCAAAGAAGAGGAATTAATTCCTTCTAAAGAAATTCTGATTACTTTATCTCAGACTGGTTATATCAAAAAAATGGAGCCTCTAATTTTAAAAACTCAAAAAAGAGGGGGTAAAGGAGTGATTGGCTATGAAACCAAAAACGAAGAAGATGCTATTAGCCATCTTTTAGCGGCTAATAACCGTGATAAAATCCTTCTTTTTACCAACAAAGGTTATCTTTTCCAACTTCCGGCTTTTGAAATTGCTGAGGGCTCGAGAACTGGTCGAGGAAAATTGATTCAAAATTACCTGAATTTACGGCAGGAAGAACAAGTAATAGTTCTTTTAAACCTACCCTTAAATTTGAAAGAGACTGATTATCATTATCTTGTTCTTGCTACCGAAAAAGGTATGGTCAAAAAAACCCTTCTCAAAGAGTATGAGAACATGAGAAAAGGGGGTATTGTGACTATTAAGCTAATGAGTAATGATAGCCTTGTTGACGCAGCCTTTACTACAGGTAATGATGATATTATTTTAATTTCCAAAAATGGCCAAGCCATCCGTTTTTCGGAAAAAGAAATGCGAGCTTTGGCTAGAACGACTAGCGGCGTCAAGGGATTAAAATTGGCTGAAAATGATAAATTAATAAACCTGATTACCATTGCTCCGGAAACAATCAAAACTAATCCTCAAGCCCTGGTTATCAGCGAAAACGGTTTTGGTAAAAGAACTAAGTTAAATGAGTATCGAAAACAAAAAAGAGGAGGTTCGGGTATTAAGACTGCTAAAACAACTCCAAAAACCGGTGTTTTAGTCAAAACTTCTTTAGTCCAAAATCAAGAAACTTTAATTGCTATTTCTCAAAAAGCTCAAATCATCAAAGCTAATTTAAACAGTATTCCCATTTTAAAACGGGCCACCCAAGGAGTAAGAATTATGAAATTAGAAAAAGGAGATAAAATAGCTGGTGTTTCTTTACTCTAAATTTCTTCAAAAATTTGGTATATCAAAGCAAGCTTTGGTTTATTAAGCTAAAGTTTGATATAATATCATTATGGCATCTTTTCTTAATCCTGCTGAAGTGATAAATCTTTTGCCCCTGAAAGAAGAAATGACAGTGGCAGATTTTGGTTGTGGTAATGGTTATTTTACTTTAGAGATGGCTAAAAGATTAAGGCCCAATGGCAAAGTTTTTGCTTTGGATATCTGGAAACCCTCACTGGAGGCTTTAACTTTTCGTTCTAAATTAGACGGTTTGAATTCCCTCATCGAAACCCGCTGGGCTAATTTAGAAATGCCAAAAGGAAGCGGTTTAGATGATAATTCGTGTGATTTAGTTTTTATTGCTAATATCCTTTTTGAGGTAGAGAAAAAAGAAATTATCATTGAAGAGGCAAAAAGAATTTTAAAACCAGAAGGATCCTTAGTTTTAATTGAATGGGAACCAGATAAATTACCTAATAAAAATTTTCTTTTCCCTATTACCAAACAAGAGGCTTTAGAATTATTGGAAAAATTTGGTTTTCAAATAGAAAGAGAGCTTTCCTTAAGTATTACCCATTATGGCTTTTTAACAAAATTAATGAATAAATAAATTTGTTTCTATTGCTAACGCAATAAGGTATCGGGACAAATTTTTTATGAAAGGTATCTACTCCGCCGATATATCTAAAAAACATAATAAAAAACTATGACTTCTCGCCAAAAAACAATTGTTTTCATCATTATTGGCATCGTTATTGGTTTTATTGTTCTAAGTATTCTTTTAAGAAGGTCGGGTACTAAGCTCGTGACTTTAGAAATGTGGGGATTATATGATCCACCCGCTGTCGTTAATTCTCTTATCAATTCTTTTGTTAAAGAACATAAAAATATTAGTATTCATTACACCCAAAAAGAAGCAGCTCCTTATTATGATGATTTAATTAAAGGTTTTGCTAATAATAAAGCTCCGGATATTTTTATTCTACCTGGTAACTGGTTGCCAATGTTTCAAGATAAAATCAGTACTTTAGATTTGAATAAAGATAAAGATTTAAATTTGCGAATTATTAACGAAACTTATCCGCAAATTGTTCAAGACGATTTAGTAAGTAATAATTCTCTTTTAGGGATACCTCTTTCCATTGATACCTTGGCCCTTTATTATAATAAAGATATTTTTGATTATTATAAAATTCCTCTTCCTCCTCAAACATGGGAAGATGTCTTAGCATTAGTGCCAAAACTAAGAAAAACTAATTCCCAGGGTCAAGTTACCAGAGCCGCCATTGCCTTAGGTGCCAGCGATAATATTAATTGGAGTGCTGATATTCTTTCTGAGTTAATGATGAAATTAGGCTCTTCAATGGTTGATAAACAGAATGCCAAGATTATTTTTGGTGATTCAATCACCCAGAATAACACGAGACTGATTCCTGGAGTGGAGGCCTTAAAAGAATATACCCAATTCGCTAACCCGAAATCAAAATATTATACTTGGGGTAATAATTTCCCTAATTCCATTTATGCTTTTTCCCAAGGAAAAACAGCTATGATTATTGGTTATAATCTAGCCCAACAAATAATTAAAAAAGAATCTCCTGATTTGAGATATGGTATTACTCAATTTCCTTTTTTTGGATTTGAAAACATTGGAAATCAAATTAATTATGGTAGAACAATGAACGTTGTTGTCTCCAATCGGTCTCAGGCCAAACAAGCAGCTTGGCAATTTTTAAAATACCTTAGTAGCCAAGGTGTCTCCCAATTCTATTTTAGCCAAACTAAAAATCCACCAGCAAAATTAGATTTAATCTCTTCTGCTATGAAAGACAGTCAAGCAGGCATTTTTACCAGTCAAATTTTAACGAGCAGAAATTGGTATCAATTTGATTTTCAACAAATAAGCCCTCTTTTTAGCAAAATGATAAACGATGTCACATTAGGCAATATTTCACCTGATCAGGCAGTGTCTAGTGCTGCTTCTGGAATCGAATTAGAGTGGCAAAAACAATTAAAAAATCAATGAAAAAATTAATTTTAATCTTTTTCTTACTCGTTCTATTTCTTCCATTAATAACCAAGGCTGCTGGTTTAGTGCCTTGCGGTGGAACTGGCGAAAACGAATGCACTGCTTGCGATTTAGTAGTTTTATTCCAAAATGTTTTGAAATTTGCTTTGGCAATAGCCTTTTTAATTGTTATTATCTTCATTGTTTTTGGTGGTTTTCGCTGGATATTTTCTGGTGGCAACGAAGCCAACATTAAAGCTGGTCAGCAAACAATTACTAATGCCTTAATTGGTTTAGCCATTATTTTATGTGCTTGGTTAATTGTCAACACTGTTTTCTGGCTCATTGCTCAAACAGGAGGAAACGATTATACTGGTACGTGGTGGCATTTAGAATGCGAAGAAACTTCTTCCCTAAAAGAAATTAATGATATAAACTACAATTCAAATAGTTCTCTTCTCGCTAATTTCGGGCGGAGCGAGAAAAAAGGTTCTGCCGACCAACGAGAGGCAGGTTCTCATATTAAAATTTAAATAATAAATTATAAAATTATTACTAAAATGAAAAATAAAAATTTAATTTTCAAAATAATTCCTTTAGTTGTATTAACGTTATTTACTTTTGGTAATTTAAGCCAAGGATTTTCTATTGAAAATCCTTTAGGTGAAACTTCGGATATTTATACCTTAGTCATGAAAATTTTAGACTTCCTGATTGTCTTAGCTATTCCTTTGTCAGCCATTCTAATAGTTTATGCTGGTTTTGTTTATATTACTTCAGCTGGTAATGAAGAAAAAATTAAAACTGCCCAAAAAACTTTAATTTGGGCCCTTATTGGTTTTGCTGTAGTGCTTTTAGCCAAAGGTATTCCTCAATTAATTATTGATTTTCTTCAGGGTAATAATTCTACCTCTACTTCTCAATCTTTGGATGTACCTTTAAATGAAAATTCTTATGATAATTCTTTAAACATAGATTTAAGTCAAGTCTCTTTGGGAGGATATGTTTTTGATCCAAATGCACCCCCTGGAGGATAGTTGCCACTGGGATAATAAAGCTTTTGAAAGCGATCCGCGATGTGGAGGCGGAGGGAATGGAGGAAGCTACGATGTTCTTATTTAAAAGTATAAAAATTTGACTTTAACCAGCTTGAATTTGTATAATGGATTAAGAACAAAATTAATAAAAAGGTCGATGAATTAAATTTAAATTACTACTATGAAAAAAATAATCCTCGCTATCTCAATTTTAACCTTATTCTCCGTAGCTTTGATTTCTTTCGCTCAAGGAACAGCACCTACACCACCAAATATCAATATTGATATTTGGTCCCTTTTAACTCGAGCGTTAAATTGGCTCTTTGGTATTGTGATTGCTCTTGCTGCTATTATGATTGTCTGGGCTGGTTATGCTTATATCACATCTGCCGGTAGTGAAGAGAAAATGAAAACTGCTTTAAATACTCTTATTTATGCTCTTATAGGTGTAGCCATTGCTCTTTTAGCTAAAGGTTTAATCTATATGGTTTGTACTTTTGTTAACACAGGGGGTTCATGCAATTTCTTTTAAAGCGGTTTAGAAAGAATAATTAAAAAACTCCCTTCAGGGGAGTTTTTTAATTACGAATCTTTAAAAAGTGTCGGAGGAGAGATTCGAACTCTCATGGGTTTCCCCGCTGGGTCCTAAACCCAGTGCGTCTGCCAGTTCCGCCACTCCGACCCAGCAACAGGAAAACCAATTAACTTCCTTTATTCTTCTTCTATTTCTAAAACTTTCTTTTTTGTTTTTTCTAATTTCGGAAGAATAATAGTGAGTAAACCGTTTTTAATGGTAGCCTTAGCTTTATCAGCATTAATTTCTTGAGGTAGAATAATGGAACGAGAAAATACTCCCCAAAAACATTCTTCATAATAAAATTTATCAATTGTCCCGCTTTCTTCTCTTTTTCTTCCTCCTCGAATAGTAATCATATCATTGGTAATAGAAATATCTAAATCATTGGCTTTCATCCCGCCGATAACTGCTTGGAGAACTAAACTCTCCTGGGTTTCGTACAAATCAATGGCTAATTCTCCTTCTTCTGAGGAAGCCGGCCAAGCTGGTTTATCTTTATTATTGTTATTAATGTTTAAAGGTTTTTGTTTTTCTGCCATAGATTAAATAAATTTTATTGGTTTTTTAATTTTTTTTAATAAATCAAAAGCCCAAAGAAGGCCAATGGTCACCAAGAACAATCCTAAACTGATTAAAAATACTGCTGTCCCGCCAAATTTAATAATAGCAAGATTAAAAATAGTATGCAAGAAAATGCTTAACCCTATCCCTTCATAAAGATAGTGGTTCTTTTTATAAATTAATTTCAAGGCCCAGAAGAAACCAATGATGCCGCTGGAGAGAGCATGAAGTAAATTAGCGCCGACAAATCTCAAACTCATGGTTTGTAAAACTGGCAGCAATAGACCCCCTTCGGCTATTTCCTGGCTGGCTGCTAAAATATTCTCCACTAAACCAAAACCTAAAGCTAAAACAATTAAATAAATCATCGCGTCAATAGCTTCATCAAAGCGTTTGTTTCTCTTTAAAATAAAATAGGCGCTGAAAAATTTAGCTACTTCTTCTATCAGGGCTATACCTCCATAAACTAAAATAGCCTGTAGCCAAGTAAGAGAAACATTTATATCGATTCTGAATAATTTTAAATACAAGCCTTCTCCATACCAAACCAAAGGAGTCATCAAAACGCCTAAACCAAAAAGAATCATTAACCATTTTAAAGGTTCCGGTTGAAGAATATCCTGCCAAAGAAAAAACACCAGCCATAAAACAATGGGAAGAATACCCAAAAAACTAGAGATGAAAAAAATTAAGGCCATTTTGCAATCATCAAAATTTGTTCTCTTTTGCCATACTTAGGCAATTTTTGCCAGATGGCTTCAGTTACAAAAGGCATAAAAGGATGAAGTATTTTTAAACAATCATTTAAAACTTTCCAGAGGAGGTATTGGCTAGCTTTTTTCTCTTGTTCTTCTTTAATTCTTGTTTTCATTTCTTCTATAATCTTATCAGCAAAAGTATGCCAAAAATAGTGATATAAAGTTTCTCCAGCCAAAGAAAAACGATAATTATCAAGGTAAAAAGAAATTTTCTTCTCTGTTTTTTCTAAATCTTTCAAAATCTTTTTATCATGAGGTTTTAAGGTAGGTTTTTTACCATCAAATCCTTGTAAATTCATTAAAATAAAGCGACTCGCGTTCCAAATTTTATTGGCAAAATTTCGATAACCCCTGATTTTTTCTTCGGAAATAATAATATCATTACCTACTGTATTGCCAATAATCAAAGCCATCCTTAAAGCATCAGTGCCATAGAGTTCAGTCACTACTAAAGGATTTATAACATTGCCTTTTGATTTAGACATTTTTTGTCTATCTTTATCTCTTACTAAACCATGGAGATAAACAGTTCTAAAAGGCACTTTCCCAGTTTGATAAATTCCTAACATCATCATTCTTGCCACCCAAAAGAATAAAATATCCCAGCCAGTTTCCATGACATCAGTGGGATAAAACGTCCTAAAATCTTTTTTCTCATTGGCTATTAGAGTGGCAAAAGGCCATTGACCGGAAGAAAACCAGGTATCTAAAACATCCTTATCTTGTTTTAGGTTTTTACTGCCGCAATAAGGACATTTTGAAAGTTTATTTTTAATATCAACAATGATACCATTATGGCTTTTACATTTTCCGTTCTTTTGATCTTGACAATACCAAACTGGCAATTGAATGCCCCAAGCAATTTGCCTGGAAATGTTCCAATCTTTTAAATTATTCATCCAATGGAAAAATACTTTTTCAAAATGCTTCGGAATAATTTTGATTTTTTTGGTTTTAACAGCAGAAACCGCTAATTCTTTTAAGGATTTCTTTGTTTTCTTTGTTCTGCCGAATGGTTTATTCACTGCCACAAACCATTGGTCCATTAACATTGGTTCGATAATCGTTCCGCATTTATAGCAATGACCAACTTCATGGGTATAATCTTCTTCTTTAATCAAATGGTGATTATCTTTTAAAATCTCTACTGCTTTATCACGAGCTTCTTTAATTGATAAACCTTTTAAGGGCCCGGCTAAATCATTAAATTTACCATCAAAATTTAAAGTTTGTCTTATCTCTAAATGATGGTCTTGGCCAATGGCAAAATCTAAAGCATCATGGCTAGGAGTGATTTTTAAAGCGCCGGTGCCAAAATCTATCTCTACTCTTTCATCACTAATAATGGGGATCTTTCTTTGGGTAATAAGCTCAATAACAAATTCATTAATAATATTCTTATATCTTTTATCTTTAGGGTTAACAGCAATGGCCATATCTCCAGGGATAGTTTCTGGTCGAGTAGTAGCTACAGTGATAGATTTAGTTTTATCTTTAACAAAATCGTAACGAATATAATAAAGCTTAGATTTTTCTTCTTGATATTTCACTTCTAAGTCAGAAAAAGCTGTCTGATGTTTGGGACAATAATTCACAATTCTTTGACCCCGATAGAGTAAGCCATCCTGCCAAAGTTTTTCAAAAGTTTGATAGACTACTTTAATAATATCTTTATCTAAAGTAAATTTCTCTCTTGACCAGTCGCAGGATGCACCTAGGGTTTTTAATTGCTGTCTAACAATTTTTTTATTTTTCTGAGTGTAATCCCAAACCAATTTAAAAAATTCTTCGTGGCTCATGGAAAATCGGTTTTTCCCTTCTTGGGCTAATTTTTTTTCAAACACTACTTGAGTTTCAAAACCAGCATGATCAGTACCTGGTAGCCAAAGAGTTTTTTTGCCTTTCATTCGTTCATAACGAATCATTAAATCCTCTAAAGTAACAAAAACCGCATGGCCAATATGAAGGGGGTCATTGGCATTAGGCGGCGGCATAATAATAGTAAAAGGTTTACCCTGGGTCTTTAATTTATCGGGATTAAAATAACCGGATTTTTCCCACAAATGATAAATCTGTTTCTCAGTTTTTTGGTGATCGTAAATTTTGTTTAACCGTTGTTTCATTTTTTTTATCTTTAAAGCCTTAGATTAGCTTCGGCTTCTATTTTGTTCCAGCTAAAAGATGGAGTTTTTTTAGATGGAGATAGATAATCAAAAAATCCTGCTAAGGCAATCATCATGGCATTGTCTGTGGTATATTTTAACAAGGGAAGAGAAAAATTAAAAGGTTTGTTGTGTTTGTTTAGTTCTTGATTAAATTTTTCTCTTAACCGTAAATTAGCAGTTACTCCTCCACCTAAAATAATTGACTTTGCCTTATAGTGCGTCCCAGCGGATAAAGTTTTCTCTACTAAGACGTCAGTAATCGATTCTTGAAGCTCATATGCTAAAGCTGACAATGATTGTTTTCTTTCTCTCGGGCTTAATTTCTGCCATAAATATAATAAAGCAGTTTTTAAACCCGAAAAAGAAAAATCATAGTCTTGAGAATGTATCATTGGCCGAGGTAGATTAATATTAATTTTGAATTTTGAATTTTGAATTTTGAATTTTGCAGCTTCAGTAGCAATGGCTGGACCTCCAGGGTAACCTAAACCTAAAATTCTCGCTCCCTTATCAAAACATTCACCAGCAGCGTCATCTCTAGTCTCGCCAAGAATTTTATAGTAACCGATATTTTTAACATAAATTAATTGCGTATGTCCACCAGAAACTAGAAGACAGATTGCCGGAAAAATCTTTTGAAAATTAAGAATTGAAAATTGAAAATTCTCAGCTTTCTCTGGCAAGAGAAAGCTGAGAAGGTGCCCTTCTAAATGATTAACTCCTATGATTGGTTTCTTCCAAGCCCAAGCCAAAGTTTTCGCAAAATTAACACCAACCAAAAGCGCGGGAATCAAACCCGGGCCAGAAGTCACAGCAATCAAATCTATCTTTGATTCTAGATTCTTTAGAGAGCCAAAAGCCCCAAGAATGGTTTTTTCAAAAACGATTTGTAAATTTTTAGCATGCTCTCTTGAAGCAAGCATTGGCACAACGCCACCATAAGGGGCGTGAATTTTTATTTGGCTAGCTACAGTACTCGCTACTGGCTCAATAAAAAAATCGGTCCTTATTTTTTCGGCCTTAAGTAAAGCAATAGAAGTTTCATCGCACGAAGTTTCAATCCCTAAAATAATCATTTCTTTATTTTGGTGGCGTCAATGGGATTTGAACCCATGTTACGGGATTGAAGGCCCCGTGTCCTAACCAGGCTAGACGATGACGCCAATAAAAAGTCAAGTGTAATATAGCAGAAAAATGAGATTACCTCAAGGAATTTTTATCCCATACCTTTTAATTACTAATTAAAACGGTTTTTACGGCCACTCTTTTATAAGCTACACCCACTGGCCAACAACTTTGCAGAATCAAAATTGGTTTATCCTCGGGAGGAAAAATTGTTTCTGTAATCTCATTGCCTTTTGGCCAAGGTAAAAAGATTTTTTTCTCTCGGACTTCAAAAACTAAAGGTTTTTGCTCCCAATAAACATAAATTTTATCACCTATTTGTAATTCTGATAAGAGAGAAAAAACTGATTTGTATTTACCTGGCTGCCAAGGATATTGAGAGGAATGGCCAATAATAATAGAGTATCCTTGACCAGGCAAGGCTGAGCCAGGATAAAGAACCACTCCTTGTTTTAATGTTTTGTAAATTAATTTCAAATCAGGAGTATCTATCTTCCAAATCGGAGCCCTAATGTTAAATTCAGGTAATTCCAAGATATTAGCAGTTTGGGCCTCGAGAGGCACTGTTGGCAAGGTAATCATTTTCTGATCCCTAGTTAAAGAAGTTACTGTTGTTAAATCAAACAAGGTAGGCGGCCTTGTCATTTCTTCTTTTAAGACGACTATTAAATGACGAATTTTATAAGAAACTATTGCCCCAAGAGCCGTGCCATTAAAAATAAAAAAAACGACAAGAAAAATGATCGCAAATATTCGACTAAAAAGCTTTAAATCACGCTTAAAAATTTTAGTTGAAAGCATACAAAGAAACTTACGAAATCACTAATTGCCCGATGAATCTTTCTAAGTGGAAAGCAAGAAAAGCAACTCCAATAAAAACTAATATTCCGCCTCTTAAAACTATTTCTGAAAATCCAAAAGGAATAGCCCTTTGGTTCAAAATAATACCTAAAATCACTATCGAGCCTAAGATAATTAGACCAAAAGCAATAATTTTATTAAAAACGTCGATCTGGGCTCTTGTATCCGTTTGGAAATTGCTGACAATTGAAGGAAGATTAGTGACAACTGGAATAGTAATCGATGTTTCTGTAGTTGAAGGAACTATGGTCGTGACTGTAGTGAGCGCAGTGGTTAGCACCTCTTTTTTCTCTTCACCTAAAACCTCTTTTTTGGCACTAGGAGGGACAGTGGTACTAGGATTAGCTTTAGCTAAAGCTGATTTGGTAGTTTCTGTTGTTGGTTTAACTTTCTCAGTTTGGGGACTACCAAATAATTGCACTACTATTGGCTGATTGATTCCTGTTTTAGAAAGATCAGCTGGTAAAACTGCAATCCCTATATCTTGGTAATTTTTATTCAAAAGGTTTTCCCGATGTCCAGGAGAATTAAGCCAAGCCCTTACTACTTCTTCGCTATCAATAAAATTCATGGCTAAATTTTCCCCGGCATAATGATAATTATAACCAGACTTATTGATCCAATACCAAGGAGAAACACCAGTGGGACTAAAATGGGCAAAATAATTATTTTGAAACATATCTTCAGCTTTTTGCTTAGCAGCTGCATCCAATAAAGGATTCTCTTCTAAAAGAGAAAGTCCGTATTGTTGTCTGATATCATTGGTTAAGGCAATAATTTTTTGAGCATTCAAATCTGCGAAAAGAGCTGATTGCTGAATCAAGATTAATTGAAAACTAAAGAGAATTTTTGATAAAAGAAACAAAAGAATACAAATAGTAATAACCTTATCATTTAAAATATGAGGCTGAAAATTATTCGCCTTATTAGGCCAGAAAAAATTTTTGATTTTAGAAAGTATTTTCATATCTTCTCTTTATATTACAATAATTTTCTCTTTATTGCTATTGATTTTATTCTCTTTCTAATTACGCTTAATTATACCATATTTTCTGAGGTTTGACAATAGCTGGTTTTTGTGCTAAAATTAGGCTATTATCATTGGTCATTTAAAATAAAAGAATTAAAATTCATTTTATAACCCTATTCAGTAAAGAATTCCTTTTATTGACAAATTAATTTAATTGTGCTATAATTATAGCATTACGAAAATTTAAATAATAAACTAAAAACATGCAAAATACTATGAAAAAATTCATCAAATTCAGCTTTTTAGCCATTACCCTAATGGTTGGTTTTTCATTAATGAATGCCTTACAAGTACAGGCTTTAACCATTGCTAATCAAAACGGCATTCCTAGTGCTTGTCCAGATAAGTATCCAAATAATACTGGTAATTGCACAGTCTTTATTGATTCTATTACTGTTAATGGTTTTATAGATAATGATACTAGTTATACTGCTCGAACTACATCTGTTCCTTATGGTTATCTTGTTTCAGGACAAACTATTACTATTGGTTGGGCAGATAATTCTGGAAGTAATGTTAATAATTATATAGTTAAATATGGTTGTGGTAATAGTATAGATCTTTCTAATGATGACTATACTATTAGTTATCCAATGTGGCCTAAGTCAACAACTTGGACAGTGCCTAACAATGTTTCTAATTATCAATACTGTAAAATTTGGGTTTATACCAAAGGAGCGCCCAATAGCCAATATCCTATTTATGGTCCGACTTTAGGTGTTAGTAATACAAGAGCTTTCACTATTCAATCTCCAATCACTTATTACTTGTGCAATCAAAATACTTGGCAATGTGTAGTTGATAGTTCTGGATCATATATCTCTTCAAGTACTTGCCAGAATAATTGTATTGCTCCGACTAGATATTCTTGCAACACTTCTACCTATCAATGCTATCAAGCTACTTTTGGCACTTATGTTTCTTTCACTGATTGCCAAACTGCCTGCCAACCACCTTTAACTAGATATACTTGTAATGCTAATTATCAATGTGTAGTAGCTTCTAATGGAGAGTATACTTCTTTAAGTACTTGCCAGAATAATTGCCAAGCCCCGATAAGGTATTCCTGCAATACAAATACCTATCAATGCTACTCTGATCCTTTCGGAAGCTACACTTCTTTAAATAACTGCACAACTAATTGTCAGCTGCCAACAACTAGATATTCCTGCAACACTTCAACTTATCAGTGTTATCAAGCTGTATTTGGTACTTATGGTTCATATAATGATTGTGTGAGTGCTTGCCAACCTCCCTTAATTAAATATACTTGTAATGCTTCCTATCAATGTGTGGTAGATTCTAATGGACAATATACTTCTTTAACTAGTTGCCAAAATGATTGTGTGGTACCAGTGAGATACTCTTGCAATTCTAACACTTATCAGTGTTATTCTGATCCTTTGGGAGGTTATACCACTCTAAATAGTTGCACAACTAATTGCCAACTTCCTCTAGTTAGATATTCTTGTAATACTTCTACCTATCAATGTTATCAGGCTGTTTTTGGTAATTATACTTCCTATAATGATTGTCAAACCGCATGTCAGCCACCTTCAGCTAGATATACTTGTAATGCTAATTATCAATGTGTAGTAGCTTCTAATGGAGAGTATACTTCTTTAAGTACTTGTCAGAATAGTTGTATTGCTCCGACAAGATATTCCTGCAACACTTCAACTTATCAGTGTTATCAAGCTGTATTTGGTACTTATGGTTCATATAATGATTGTGTGAGTGCTTGCCAACAAATAATTCAACCTTTATCTGTTTCTTGCTATGCCTCTCCAAGTTATGGCCAAGTTAATCAAACAGTTACTTTCTATAGCAATGTCAGTGGCGGCAGCGGTAATTATACTTATTATTGGAGCGGTTATGCTTCTGGCAATGGCTCTTATTCTCAACAAACGTTTGGCTCTTCCGGAACCTATTCTGCTAATTTAATGGTTTATGATTCTAATAGCAGAACTGGCAGTGCTTCTTGCAGTATTAATATTCAAGGACAATCTATTTTAACTCCAACTCTTTCTTTCTGGGCTGATGACTATACTTTAAGCCAAGGGGATTCCACTTATCTTCGCTGGACTTCTAATAATGCTAATTATTGTGTGGCTTCCAATGGTTGGAGCGGTACTCAATCTCTTTCTGGTTATCAAACTACTACTCCTCCTAGTCAAACTACTTATACTTTAACTTGTTATGGTAGTAATGGCGGCCAAGTCTTTCAAAGTTTGACTCTTTATGTGGCTTCCCCAACCACTATCATTAACTTCACTAAATTAGGAAGAAACCTTTCTAATGGTGATAGGGTTTATTCCAAAGTCATTCGCGTGGCCCAAGGTGATATTATTGAATTCTATTTAACAGTGACTGCTGGCAGTGCTAATGATCTTTCCAATGTTGTCATCACAGACAATTTACCTTCAGTCTTTAGTTATCAGAGTGGTACTACTAAAGTAAATAATATTACTCAAGCTGATGGTATCACTACTACTGGCTTATCTTTAGGTACTATTTCAAGAGGTACTTCTAAAACAGTAACTTTCCAAGCCCTTAGTAATAACCCTGGCACCTATTTTACTTACACTAATACTGCTCAGGTAACTGCTTCGGGTATTAGTGCTATTTCTGATAATGCCACTATTACCTTCTCTTCAGTTTTAGGAGCTGCTACTGTTGAAACTGGCGCTGAAGATTCCCTTTGGATTTCTCTTATCATTAGTATTGGTTTAGCTTTCTTAGTTTGGTATTATATTAAATTTAATCCTCAAGGTAAATTAGTTCTTGCTAAAGTAGAAAATAAAATTAGAGATATTAATTTAGTATCTCTCAGGAAAAAAATGTTAAGAAAATAATTGAACAGTGAATATTAAAACCGCCTTGGACAATTCCAAGGCGGTTTTAATTTAACCTTAGTTTGTTATTTAAAAATTACTTCAACCGGTAATGAATTATCTTTTGTTGTTCCATCACCTAATTGACCATCATCATTTTTCCCCCAACATTTAATAGTGTTATTATTTAAAAGAGCACAAGTATGAAAATTTCCAGCACTAATTGCTTTTACTCCTAAAAGCCCTTGCACAAAAACTGGTACTGAACGAGTTTGTTTTGTTCCATCACCTAATTGACCAAAACGATTATCGCCCCAACATTTAACTTGTTCATTATTAATAATTACGCAATTATGATTATCGCCACTTACTAGGCCGGAAAGATTACTTTCTAAACCCTTAACCAATACTGATTCCACCGAAAACGGATTTAAATTATTTTTATCTAAACTTTCTAAGCTTCCATCACCTAATTGTCCATAGTTATTTAATCCCCAACATTTTACATAGCATCCAAAAAGAGTACAAAATAAGCCACATGTATGATTTGCTCCTGTGCTAATATCCACAATAGGACCATTAGCAACTTTTGTAATTACTGGCGAAGTTTCTGCTGGAATATTTTGTTTTATTTTTAAGAGGCTTTTAAAAACATTTTTAATTTTTGAAGATAAACTATTTGGATTATTCGGTTCTACATAATCTTTTATACTTTTTCCATTACCTAATTGGCCATAACTATTCCAACCCCAACATTTAATATAATTATGAGGCAAAGGACAAAAATAATTTATTAAAGCACAGGTATGAGAACCACGACTGCTTATATTTAAAACTCTTTCGCACAAGGAGTTATACAAATGTTTAACAGAAACTAATTTATAGTCTCCCTTTGAAGTATATTTTGTCTTGAAAGTTCCATCGCCTAATTGACCCACATTATTACTTCCCCAGCATTGAACGCTATTCAATGCACTATCTCTTAAGGCACAAGTATGAATTTCTCCCCCAGTAATATTTTTAACGTTATCCAATCCCTCAATTAAAACTGGTTTATAAGAAACCCGGAAAGGATTATAACCCCAACAAGATACTTGTCCATTTTTCAAGAGAACACAATTGTAATCTCCTCGAGAATTTACCAAAGAAGCATTATTAATTCCTTCAACTATTGTTGGAAAATAATTATTTCTGGTAAGGCTGAAACCCCAGCATTTTACTGCCCCATTACTAAGAACAGCACAAGAATTTGCTCCTCCAGCACTAATTGAGATTATTGTGTCTTGTGTCTTAGCAAAAGTAATGTTTTGTTTTTCTCCATCTAAAAAGCTTAAAAAAATTATTAATAAAAAGGATAAGAAAAATAACTTAAAAGAGATTTTTCTTAGATAGGAATTGATAGTTTTTATCATAAAGAAACGCAATTTTAGGGTGGCTAGAGGGATTCGAACCCTCGCTGACAGTTCCACAGACTGCCGTGCTAACCATTACACCATAGCCACCATCATTTAATATTCGCTCCTAAATTAATCAACCTTTCTTTTAATCCTTCATAACCTCTTTCAATGGTCTCAATGCCACTTAATTCTGATTCTCCTTCGGCTATTAAAACAGCAATTAAATAGGAAAAACCTGCCCTCAAATCTGGAACCTGTATTTTTGCTCCTTTTAAAGGTGTGGGCCCCACAATAATAGCACTGTGGAAAAAATCTTTATGGCTGAAACGGCAAGGTCTACTGCCAAGACATTCTTTAAAAAGATAAATCTTAGCTCCCATTTTATTCAAGGCATCAGTATAACCAAAACGATTTTCATAAACTGTTTCATGAATAATCGAGACTCCTTCAGCCTGAGTCAAAACAATAGTAAAGGGCTGTTGCCAATCAGTCATAAATCCAGGATGAACATCTGTTTCCAAAGCTACGCCTTTTAACTTTGTACTGTCAAAAAATCTAATACCATCATTTAAAATTTCAAACTTCCCGCCAATTTTTTTCACCCAATTTAAAAAGGTAATTAAATAACGCTGTTCAGCTCCTCTAATAAAAATATCTCCTTTATTAGCAATGGCTAGGGAAGCAAAAGAAGCAGCTTCGATTCTATCATTCATAATTTTGAAATGGGCGCCGTGAAGATTTTTTACCCCTTCAATAATCCAAGTTCGATTAACATCTTGATAAATTACTGCTCCCATAGCTTGTAAAAACAAAGCTAAATCCTCAATTTCTGGCTCAATCGCTGCATTTTGTATCACGGTTGTGCCAGTCGCTAAACTAGCTCCCAAAAGAATATTTTCTGTTGCCCCTACGCTAGGATAATCTAGCTGAATACTTGTTCCCTTCAACCCTTTATTTTTCACCACGTAATTACAATTATTAAATTCAATCTCTGCTCCTAATTGTTTATAGGCATCGAGGTGAAAATTTACTGGTCGTTCACCAATCTTACAACCTCCCAAAGTTGGTACTTCTGCCTGTCCAAATTTATGAAGCAATGGGCCAAAGAATAAAATGGGAACACGATTTTTACCGCTATCCTCTAAAGGTACTTTATATGTTTTCAGGGTAGTGGGATCAATTTCTAAAATATTTTTCTCGAGCCACTTATATTTCACTCCTAATGATTGGCAAATATCTAAAGTTACTTCAACATCACCAATTTGAGGAATGTTTTCTAAAACTGATTTACTATCAGCTAAAAGAGAAGCGATGATAACTTTGGTAGCAGCATTTTTAGCTCCAGCTAAGGTTATCTCTCCTTTTAATTTGTGACCACCATTAATCTTATAAGAACCTCCTGCGCTTCGCTCAGGAGAACCTTTTTTCTCGCTTCGCTCGAAATATGACTTTGCCATATAACTTTGTAATTTTCATTATATGCCATTAAACCTTTTCTTTCAAGCAAAAAAATGATACAATACTTTCGCATATTACCGCCCCCGTAGCTCAACGGATAGAGCGCGGGCCTTCTAAGCCTGAAATAGGGGTTCGATTCCTCCCGGGGGCACCCCCGGGCCGTAGCGTAGTGGCTTAACGCGCTTGCTTTGGGAGCAAGAGATCGTCGGTTCAAATCCGACCGGCCCGACCAATTGAATTTTTTTCTCTCTTCTCATGAAAAAAGTTGTTATTATCGGTGAGAGTAAGACTGAAATAGAACCCTTAGTCAGAGAGCTTGGTTTTAGCGTAGTGAAAAAGAACCCTGACTTTGTTATCAGCTATGGCGGCGATGGCACTCTCCTAAAATCTGAATTTGCCTTTCCGGGTGTCCCTAAAATTATTTTAAAAAATAGCCACATTTGCAAAAAGTGTCCAGAAATAACTAACAAACAAATTCTGGAAAGAGTCAAACAAAATAAATTCACTATAAAAAAATACTGGAAATTGGAAGCGTTAGTTAAAAATAAAATTATCTATGCTTTAAATGAAATAGTGGTTCATAATAAAAATCCTCAACATTGTATTCGATATAAGGTATTTATAAATAATAAAGAGCTCGGGGGAGAAATGATTGGAGATGGCTTAATCGTAGCAACTCCTTTTGGATCAACGGCTTATTATAAAAGTATTACTGACAGTTTTTTTGAAGTAGGTATGGGATTGGCTTTTAATAATAGCGCAGAACAAGCGGATCATGTGGTCCTGAAAGAAAATCGCAAAATAAAGATAAAAATCTCAAGAGGACCGGTAATAGTTTATGCCGATACCCAACCTGATTGGATTAGTGTTAACGATGGAAATGAAATTCTTATCCAAAGATCATTTAGGGTTGCCAAAATAGTAACTCTGAATTAAAACATTAGGGCCTGTAGTAAAGTGGCGTTACGCGGCATTTTCACCCCGCCACTAAAAGGGCTTATAGTACAATGGTAGTACACCGCATTCGCATTGCGGAGATGCGAGTTCGATTCCCGCTAAGTCCACAGATGTATAAGTGGCGGGGCGAGTTGCCGAGGCAAGGATTTGATTCCCCTCAAGTCCACTCTTTCTAAAAAATATGTCTCAATCTTTAACCTGGGTAGAAGTTAAAAGAAGCGCGATTAATTATAATATTAAGCAATTCAGACAATTGATTGGTAAAAAGGCTTTACTAATGCCAGTTCTAAAATCTAATGCCTATGGTCATGGCTTTTTAGAAGTGACTCAAATTTGTAATAATAATCCTAATGTAGATCGAGTCTGTGTGGTAAATTTGGATGAAGCACTGGAGCTTATTAAACATAAAATAACTAAACCAATTCTGATTTTAAGTTTCTATGATTTTAACGAGGAAAAATTAAAAGTAGCAATAAAAAATAAAATTATTTTCCCAATTTATGATCCTAAACAAGTAAAAACTTTAAATACAATTGCGTCACAATTAAAGCAAATTGTCAAGGTACATTTAGAAATTGATACTGGCGCTTCCCGAACAGGAATTTTACCGGAGCAAACTTTAGCATTTGTTAACCAATTAAAACATTATCCTCATTTAATTTTAGAAGGAATCTGGAGTCACTTTGCATCTAGTGAAGAAGATGCCCATTATACTAATTATCAACTCAATCGTTTTAAACAGACTATTCACGATCTTGATAAAGCTGATATTCAAATTCCTATAAAACATATGGCTTGTTCTGCTAGTAGTATTTTATACCCTCAATCAATATTTAATGGCATCAGGTTGGGTGTAAGTCTCTATGGCTTATATCCAGCGCCAAAAACAAAAACAAAAATTCAATTAAAACCAGCCTTATCATGGTATACAACTATTATTCAAGTTAAAGATTTACCTACTCATACTAAAATTGGTTATGGCGGCACTTATACTACTACCAGACGAACTAAATTAGCAATTATTCCTATTGGTTATTGGGATGGCTATGATAGAAAACTGTCTAATCAAGGCGAAGTTATTATTCATGATCAAAAATGCCCTATTAGGGGCAGGATTTGTATGAATCTGACAATAGTAGATGTAACTAGAATTAAAAATGTTAAAATTGGAGATAAAGTAATCCTCATTGGTAAAAGCAAAAACCAGAAAATTACTGTCGAAGATTTAGCCAAATGGCAAAATACTATTAATGACGAGACTCTTACAAGAATTAACCCGTCAATAAAAAGAAAAGTTATTTAAATAGGATAAATAATAAAAGTATAAAATTAAAACCCTCTTTAAGAGAGTTTTAACTTTATACTTTGTTTCACATGTTACAAAGTTATATCTCAATTATCAGCTAATTTTGGCTAAACAAAGCGGAAACCTAGCTTTAAAAGTCAGACTTCCGCATGGTTAAGCTATTTTCTGTGTTTTTAGATACAAAAATGTTTCACACTTTGTTTCACACAATGTTTCACGTGAAACAAACCACTAACAAAATTCTAAATAAACATCTTTATAGTGCCGAATTGTAGGTTCTATACAATAATTATTTATTTCTATAGCTAAAAAGTCAAATCTCCAAGGTTTGTCTTCTAAATGATATTGGCTTAAGAAACTCAAAATTACCCTTTTTAATCTTTTGATTTTTTCTTTGGTTAATTCTTCTTCTGGTAAAATTTGAGACAAATTAGAGCTAGTTATCATCTTAACCTCAACAAAAACTGTTTCTTTTGTTTTCTTATCATAGGCAACAATATCAATTTCCCCCCACTTTTTTCTATAATTTCTTATAATGATTCTGTATTGGTTTTGGAGAAAATAGGTTATAGCTAAATTTTCTCCTAAAAACCCTTTATTACTTTTATTCATTCCCTATTGACAATTTCTATCTTTTGTTGTAATATAGATATTAATCTTTATTAATTTTAACATATTTACCCTCTTCACCAAACAGGTTTGCTTATTAAGATAGAAATTTGACTTTTATTGAATAAGTATGCTATAATTATTTCACTTTGAAGATCGCCCAAGAGCGATCTTTCTTTGTAAATTTGTCCTCGCAATTTATTGCGAGGAATCAGGGCAAATTTTTTATGAGATGTATCGGCTCCGCCGATGTATCTAAAAAACATAATAAAATTCTATGATTGATTTAAAATTATTAAATCCTTTGGTTCGTCAAATTTCTGAAGAAAGGGGCTTACCCGAGGAAAAAATATTTGAAGCTGTAGAAGCAGCTTTAGCTGCTGCTTATAAAAAAGAGTACGGGGAAAAACCCCAAATCATCAGAGCTAAAATTGATTCTCAAACTGGCGAGGCGAAATTTTGGCAGGTCAAAATTGTTGTTGATAAATCAGAAATTCTAAATCCAGAAGAAGAAGAAAATCTAAAGACAGAAAACAATGAAGGAATAGAGAACAAAAAAATAAAGTTCAATCCTGAAAAGCATATTCTTTTAGAGGATGCAAAAGAAATCAATTCTAAAATTAAAGCTGGTGAGGAATTAATTTTTCCTTTAGAAGTAAGAGAGGATTTTAGTCGTATTGCTGCCCAAACAGCGAAGCAAGTCATTCTCCAAAAACTTCATGAATTAGAGAAAGATAATATTCTTTTAGAATTTAAAGAAAAAGAGGAAAAAATAGTCAGTGGCATCATTCAAAGAATTGAAAAAAGGGTCATTTATGTTGATCTTGGCAAAACTTTCGGTGTTCTCTTCCCAAATGAAGGTATTCCTGGAGAACATTATAAAATTGGTGAACGCAAAAAATTCTACGTTTTGCGATTAGAAGATAGAGGCCGTGGTCCGGTTATTATTCTTTCTCGAGCTCATCCAAAATTCGTCTCTAAACTTTTTGAAATGGAGGTACCGGAAATTTCTGAGGGAGTGGTGGAAGTAAAATCCATCAGCCGAGAACCTGGCAACCGAACGAAAATTGCGGTCAGCTCCAAAGACGAAAATATTGATCCAGTGGGTTCTTGTGTTGGCCAGAAAGGAACAAGAGTAGCTACCATTATTGATGAATTAAATGGTGAAAGAATTGATGTTATCCCTTATTACGAAGAACCAGCTAAATATGTGGCTGCCTCTTTAGGGCCAGCTAAAGTGAAAGAAACTGAAGTTATTCCGGAGAGAAGAGAGGTAAGAGTTTTTATCCCTCCCGAACAAATCTCTTTAGCTATTGGAAAAAATGGTCAGAATGTCCGTTTAGCTGCCAAACTGACTGGCTGGAAAATAGATATTCGCTCGGCTATTGCTCCGGAAGAAATAGTAGCGGGGGGAGTTGCCGAAGCCGAAGAAAAACAAACTGAATCTCAAAACAATGAATCTGCCGAAGAAAAAAAGGATTTAGAAGGGTAAAATTTAATTTTTATAAAATCAAAATGGAATTTCAAATCAAGCCTTTGAAAAAATCCAAAATAGAAATTCATATTGAGCTCAATAACGAAGATCTACTTCCCTTTAAAGATAAAGCTTTAGAAGAATTGGGAAGTCAATTAACTCTTCCTGGCTATCGACAGGGAAAAGCTCCTTTAAATTTAGTGAAAAATCATGTTTCAGCAATAGAAGTTTATGAAAAAACTGCCGTTTTTGCTTTGGAAAAATTTTATCCTCAAATTATCGAAAACAATAAAATTGAAGCGATTAGTCAACCCATGATCAATATTACTAAATTAATTCCTGAATCGTTAGTAGAATTTAAAGTTGAAGTTGCTATTCTACCCCATTTAGAACTACCTGATTATAAAAAGATCGCTAAAAATAAACAGCAAGATAAAAAAGAAGTGTCTGTTGATGAAAAAGAAATCGAAGAAGCTTTAAAATGGCTGCAAAAAACCAAGCAAACGATAAACCAAGAAACAAAAGAAAAAGAAATCCCTTCCTTAGATGATAAATTTGCCCAATCTTTAGGCAAGTTTAAAAATTTAGAAGAATTAAAACAAAATATTCGAGACAGTTTAAAAATAGAAAAACAAGCCAAAGAAAAAGAACAGTGGCGTCTGGGGGTAATAGAAGAAATTATTTCCCAAATGAAAGGAGAAATTCCAGATATTTTAATTCAGGCCGAGCGAGAGAAAATGCTTGATGAATTGAAAATTCGAGTCGGAGAAATGCAACTTCCCTTTGAAGAATATTTAAAACAAATTCAAAAAACCGAAGAGGAAATTAAAACAGAATTTCAGCCCTTAGCTCTTAAAAGAGTTGAGATGGCCCTCATTCTGAAAGAAATTGCTCAATTAGAAAAAATCGAGGCCAAAGATAAAGAGATAGAAGATAAAGCTAATGAAATCCTTAACCATTTACCAGATCCAAATTTAAAAAATAAGATTAATCTTGAGGAGTTAAAGATTTTTGCTTTAGGTTTAATACGGAACGAAAGGGTTTTCGAGTTATTGGAAAACCAATAATTCCCAAGAAGGTAATCAAAGAAATTACTATTCCCAATTTATCCCAGGAATTATAGCCAAATTTTAAAGTCACTTCTTTTTGAGTTGGAATTACCATCATAAATGAAGGGCTAATAAGATAAGGACCTTTAGCGCCTTTAACTTGCCAACCCGGAAAATAGGAGATTTTGATCAGATGAGGCTGATAAAGATTCTCTGTCTCAAAAATCAGGGAATCTTTTTTTATTTCTTTGATTATAATTGGTCCCTGAACTGAGAATTTTTCTTTTAAAGATAAATTAATTTCTTCAAATTCTTTTTTATTTTGATAAAAAACCAAAAACTTAGCAAAATCCATAGCCTTATACCAGTTAATCGACTCATCAAGCCAATGTTTGTTTTTTGGTATTAATTCTATCTTGGGCGCTAAAGACACTAATTCGGATTTTGGCACTTGATAAACAGAAAACTCATTAATATCTTTTAATTTAATCAGGTCTTGATTAGCTAATTGTTTGATCTCTGGCGTAAAAGCAAGAAAATACTGAGCTCCAAAAAGTTGTAAATGTTTTACTCCGTTTTTAAAATTAAATGAAGGATATTGCATTCCTGCAATAGCAGCTGTAGGCGTTTGAGTGGTCTCTGCTTGATTAATAAAATGAAAATAACCAGACAGAGATGATTCTATTAATAAACCTTCAAAAGTCGGATGATTGGTCCAAATTGGCAAATTTTCCAAAACTCTAGGCGTACCGAATTTATCGTATTCTCCGCGATATTCCCACATTATTCTTCCTTGGGGTAAAGTTTTTAAATAAACGAATAATTGCTCTAACTCTGACCAAGAAGCTTTCTTCTCAAAACCTTCATAATTCCATTTCATCCAAAAAGGAATATAGGTAATAGTCGACGGCAAATAAATAATGAGAAAATACAAAGAGAACAAAATTAGTAAAAAAGATGTTATGAAGGATTGTTTTAATTCTTGGTTTTGTTTTCGTCTTACTAATAAGGCCCCTAAATCCTTCAACCAACTACCTAAGCCATAAGCAGCTATCATTAGGCTGGTCATTAAAATAAAAGGAAGGAATCTTGTATTCCAAACGCTTGAATGATTTAAAAATAGAAAAGGAATTGACGCGGCCAAAATGACAATAACGAGTGGTAAAACTCTTTTATCTTTTTTAATCAAGGCATAAAGTAAAGCCAAACCAGCTAAAATTTCAAAATAAATTAAAGATTGAGGAAAAATTTCTGCTAAATTTATTACTTTAGTCCAACTCATCTTCGAGGTATAACCGGTAAGGGCGATAAAGGGTAGAGACCAAAATGCCGTTAAACAAAAAGCTAAACCAAAAATTGTTATTAAAAACCAAAAAATTTGTTTGGTTTCTTTTTTCAAAAGAGACCAAAGAAATACTAATCCTCCTACTAAACTTGCCACAATCACCGAAAAAGGATGTACTAGAACCATTAAAGCCAAAAGAATGATAGTTTTAAAAGAAAACTTTTTTCTTTTTAAATCTCTAAAAAACAAACCAATAAAAATGAAAAATAAAGCAAAACCAAAAGAATAAGAAAACTCTCCTGCTAAAGTGCTGGGAATGTTACCGCCATAAATAGAAAATTTCTCCAAAAATAAATAGCCCAGACTTAAGACTGCTCCCAAAGAAGGAATCGGAAATTGAAGATCTAAAAAATAAAGGCAAAGATAAACCGCTAAAGGTAAAAGTAAGGTACCTAAGAGAGTAATTATTTTAAAGGCAATATTAAGAGGAATAATGAAGCTTAAAATATCATTCAAATAATAAAGCAAAGGCGGATAAAAATATAAAAAAGGAAATCCAGCATACCAATCAGGAGACCACCATTTTAATTTGGGAAAAATCTCGTGGCTATACCAAACAACATAATTATGAGAACCAGTATCGCCACCAGAAATCGTAGTGGAAGAAAATACCAAATTCCAAGGAATATTTTTTAATAAAAATCCATAAAGACAAGCGAAGATTAACAAAATAGCGAGAAAGCGAATCACTTTAGTGTATTTCATAATGATGAAATTTAATTCTAAAAGTATCGATAAAAATATAAAGAAGATTCAAAAGAGACAAACTCGTAGGTAAAGAGTCTTTTTGCTTTACTGGAACGCCAGTCATCGAATATTCCAATTTTTGGCACAAGGCAAGAATTTCAAGATCGATAGCAAAATGATCAATAAAGCTGTAATTAATAAGCTTCTTCGCAACTTCTTGAGAAAAACCTTTAATGCCAGCTTGGGTATCTTTTGTTTTAATACCTAAAAATGGCTTGAAAAATAAATTAAATGATAATCTCCCTAATTTTTTGAGAAAATTATCATAAAAAAAATCGCGTTCACCAATAACAACCGGCTTACCTTTTTTTAGCTCTGATAAAACTAGCTCAATGCCTTCTAAGCCGTAAGGCAAATCATCATCCGTAAAAATGAGAAATTTTCCTGTCGCTATCTTAAAACCTTGGCGTAAACTCGCCCCTTTGCCTTGGTTTTTGTCATTCCTTAAATAAATAACAGCATTGCCAAAAACATGATTAATTTCTCTGTCAGTGCCATCCGAACTGCCATCATCAACAATAATTATTTCTGCCCCAGGATAAGTGTTTTGAACTTGAAAAATATTTTTAATTAATTCCTCCTTACGATTGTAAGTTGGAATGATTAAAGAAAGTTCTTTCATATTAAGATTATTATTAGTATACTTAACAAAAGAAAAAAAATCAAAACTGAATTGACATCCAGTAATAAAAGATTTAATATATTAATAGCTAAATTAATTATTAAGACAAATTATGTCAGATTATCAAAACAATATGGTTTTAGTGCCGACGGTTATTGAAAAATCCAACATCGGCGAAAGAGTTTATGATATCTATTCCCGACTTTTAAAAGAAAGAATTGTCTTTTTAGGCGGACCAATTGAAGATGCTTTGGCTAATACCGTAATTGCTCAATTGCTCTTTTTAGAACATGAGGATCCCAAAAAGGATATTCTTTTATATATTAATTCACCCGGCGGTTCTGTGACTGCTACTTTAGCCATTTATGACACCATCCAATATGTCAAACCAGATGTGGCTACTTTTTGCATAGGTATGGCTGCTTCTGGAGCGGCAGTGCTTTTAGCTGCCGGCAAAAAAGGCAAGAGATTTACCTTGCCTAATTCAGAAATTTTACTTCACCAAGTAATGGGCGGAACCGAAGGTCAAGCCACAGAAATAGAAATTGCCGCTAAACAAATTGTTCGAGTAAAAACTCAATTAAATCAAATTCTTTCCAAGCATACGGGTCAGCCAGTATCTAAAGTAGAGAAAGACACTGATAGAGATTTTTGGTTGACGCCAGAAGAAGCCAAAAAATATGGCTTAGTTGATGAAATAATAAAAACAAAAAAATAATATTATGGGAATTGAACAAATACCAAATATTGATGAAAAACGGGAAAAATTAGATAAAGAGCGTGCTAAATTGGAAAGTAAAGAATACATAAGCGACAAAGATCTAGAAGAAATAGCAAGAATAGAAAAAGAGCATAAACAATTATCAGAATATATAAAGGGAATTGATGAAAAAAAAGAAGGGCCTAAAGAAGAGCCAAAACCCGGAGATTCTCAACTTGTTCCAGAACAACTTGCTCCAGAACAACAACCGCAACCAGAAAGAACACAAGAACCTCAGCCAACTCAACAAACAGAAAAACCACCAGAGAAAACACTAGAAGAACTCCTAGAAGCAGATATTGATGCTGCAAAAAAAATTCTTGACGATAAATCTTTAGATTTTCAAGGACAAGTCGAACTATTAAAGGGTATAGAACAACATTTATCCAAAGTATTAAATGTATCGCCTAATAAAATTAATTTGCGACAATTAACCAAAATGACTCCCGAGGAGTTGAGTGAATGGTTGAATGAAGGATCTCCCGAGAAACAATTAGAAAGAATAATCAAAGAAATTGAGGATGGAAAAATAATTCCTGGTACTTTTCTAAGGTTTATATCTACTCCCGGCGCTAGTAAATCTATATCTAAAATTCTTGACAGCCTAGAGTTTCAAGAAGGAATAAAAAAACCAGAAAATCAGAATAAACTTAAAGCAGTAATAGAAAAATTTCAAAAGTTTATTAGTAAAGAAAAGGAAATACCTAAACCAGAAGTTGTTGAAAAAGCAAAAGAATTTATTAAGAGTGAAGAAAAGAAAGGCAAAGAATCAATTTTCCAAAAAATGGGGGGTTGGAATACGGTTGGCGGCATAGCAGGATTTTCTTTAATGATGTTTTTAATTCTTATTTTCTTAGGTGAATTTAAGCTCTTAGAAAAAGCTACAGGAATTGAAATTGGAGGCGAAGGAAAAGGTAAAGGGAAAAAATAAAAATTAAAAATTTTAAAAAAATGGATCAAAATTTTTTAAATCTCTTGCCGGAACAATTAAGAAGCCTGACTTCTGATTTATATGATGTGATTTTAGAACGATCTTTAATGAGGGCTTATCAGAATCTTTCCGAAGAAAACAAAACAAAAATGGCCCAAATATTTTCTTCTGGAACCGAAGAAGAAAAAATCAATTTTTTTAAAAATTATTTAGGGGATTTACAAAAGATAATGATTGAAGAAGCACAAAGGGCAACAAAAGAAATAATTAAATAAAACAAGAAAAACATAGAAATACAATAGAAATTCGTAGAAATTAAAAATCCGCCAGAAGGCGGATTTTGCTTTGAGCGGGCGATGGGAATCGGACCCACGTCTTAGCCTTGGCAAGGCCATATAATAGCCACTATACGACGCCCGCATTTATTTTTAACATTTTATAATAGCAATATTTTGTTAAAGCGTCAATTGACTTTTTTAGAAAACATCCATAATATAACTGATGAATCTATGGAAAAGAAAACCCTTAATGAACTCAAAAAGAAGTTAGAAGCGGAAAAAACCCTTTTAGAGAAGGATTTATTAAAATTTGCTGATAAAGACAAGAAAATCCCCTATGACTATGATACGCGCTTTCCAGAACTGGATGTGGCTGCTAGACCCTCGGCTCCAGATGAAAATGCTACAGAAATAGACAACTATGGCAATCTTTTGGCTGTGGAACATGCTTTGGAATTACGTTTAAAAGAAGTGGGGGAGGCTTTAGAAAAAATCAAAAAAAATGATGGTGGTTATGGTAAATGCGAAAACTGCCAGGAAGAAATCAAAATAGAAAGATTAAAGGCTAATCCAGCAGCCAAAATTTGCGTAAAATGCGCTAATCAAAACAGAAAATAAAAAAAATAGATAAAAGAACTAATAACAATCCGCCAGTTGGCGGAAAAAGCGGTGGGTAAATATATGTTAGCAAAACTTTATTCCACCGCTTTTTTTGGTTTAGAAGTCTTGCCCATTGAAGTTGAGGTAGATGTTTCTGAAGGACTTCATTCTTTTAATATTGTTGGCCTACCTGATCCAGCAATAAAAGAGGCCAAACAAAGAGTCTCTGCTGCCATTAAAAATATCGGAGCTAAATCTCCTTTAAGATCAAATAAAAAAGTTACTATTAATTTGGCTCCAGCTGATGTAAAAAAATATGGCTCCTATTATGATGTTAGTATTGCCTTGGGTTACCTTTTAGCCTCTGGACAAATAATTCCTTTTCCCGTGGAAAAGAAAATTTTTGTTGGCGAATTAACTTTGGAAGGAATTATTCGACCAGTGATTGGAGTTTTAGCTGTTGCTCTTTGGGCAGAAAAAAATCATTATGAATATCTTTTTGTCCCTCAAGAAAATGCCTTAGAAGCAGCTATGGCTTCCAAAAATCTCAAAGTGATTGGTGTTAAAACTCTCCAAGACTTAATTGGTTATCTTGAAGGAAAAATTAACATTAATCCCTCTCAAGCCTCTTTTAATAATTATGTTCCTTTACAAAATTATGCTCTTGATTTTTCGCAAATTAAAAGTCAAGAAAAAGCGAAAAGGGCATTGATAATTGCCGCTTCCGGCGGACATAACGTTTTGATGATTGGACCACCTGGTTCTTGGAAAAACTCTTTTGGCCCGTGCCTTTCTTTCTATCCTGCCGCCCATGAACCTTGAAGAATCTTTAGAAGTGACAAAAATTTATAGTCTCAATGGTTTGCTTAACCCTCAAGAATCATTAATAACTTCTCGACCTTTTCGTTCACCTCATCATACTGCTTCTTCTGTGGCTTTAATTGGCGGTGGCACTTGGCCAAAACCCGGGGAAATTACTTTAGCTCATCGGGGAGTACTCTTTTTAGATGAACTACCGGAATTCCAAAGAGATGTTTTGGAAAGTTTACGCCAGCCCTTGGAAGAAGGAGAAATTTCTGTTTCCCGAGCTCAATCGCGAGTGGTTTTTCCAGCCAAATTTATTCTTTTAGGAGCCATGAACCCTTGCCCTTGTGGTTATTTTGGCGATCCAGAAAAAGAATGCACTTGTCGACCTTCAGATATTATTCGCTATCGAAAAAAAATTTCTGGTCCGCTTTTAGATAGAATTGATCTTGTCATTGAGGTACCAAGATTATCCAGTCAAGAAATTACTGAAAAATCTCCAGCTCCAGAATCAGAAAAATTAAAACAAGAAGTAATAAAAGGCAGAGAAGCCCAAACCAATAGATTTAAAGAAAGAAATAAAAACTTATTACCAATCTTTACTAACAGTGAAATGGGAATTAAAGAAATAGAACAATTTTGTATTTTAGAAAAAGAAGCGGAAGATTTATTAAAAAAGGCTATTGATAAATATAGCCTTTCTGCTCGTGCCTATCATCGAATTTTGAAAATCTCAAGAACAATAGCTGACTTAGAAAGAATAGAATTAATTAAATATTCTCATGTGGCAGAAGCTTTGCAGTATAAAACTGAATTTTCCTGGAATGCTTATTAAGTCTTGTGTTACTTCTTTAGGACAAAAGGATTTTGAGCGCCTTGAATCTCAAAGTGTAAATGGCAGCCATTGGCATTGCCAGTATCGCTCATGGTGCCAATAGTCTGACCTTGGGTTACTTTATCACCTTCTTTAACGTAAAGATTACCTAAATGGCCGTAAACAGTTAAAGTGCCATTATAGTGCTGAATCTTAATATAATTACCATAGCCCAGATTCCAACCCTTTTTTGCTTCAAGTATTATGCCTTCAGCTGAAGCATAAATAGGAGTACCACAAGAATTAATAATATCAACGGCATTATAATAATGAAAAACGCCTTTATTATAACCGCCAGAAACAGGATAGGCAAAGTATCCTTTTAATGGCGACCAACTCGAAATATCAACGGTCATAGGCTTGAGTCCAGCACTTGAGGCAGCAGAAGAAATTGACGTTGAAGATAATTGGCCATCAGGAATAATTAATTCCTGACCCTCAATTAAAGGTCTATCATTATTAATATTATTAAAAGCAATAATTTCTTCTATCGAGGCTTGGTATTTTTTGGCAATTGAGGAAATAGTATCCCCTTTTTTCACCAAATGACGCACCCCAGAAATGGGTAAAATCACTAACTCCTGCCCGGGTTTAATTAAAGAACCCGATTTTAAATTATTAGCCCATAAGATAGTATTTAAGCTGACGCCAAAATTAGCAGCAATTTGGCCAGCAGTATCACTATCTTGAACTTCGTAAGTTAAAATTCCATGGCGTTTTACCGTTGGAAGATAAAAGGCTAAAGGCGAATTAATGCCCATTAAACTTCCGTTATCAACTATCATAAAGAAATTTTCTAAAGAAGTATCTGCTTGATTTTCCTCTAAATTTATGATACTGCCATCAACGGCTATATTTTCTGAATAGGCATAAGCGGTCTGGCTAAATAAATTTAGCCCTAAGTTATTATTATCAAGTAAACCATTTTCTTTGATGGTTTCGCTAAAATCTTGTCCGCCTGGCTGGGTTACTCCTATTTTAGTTGAAAGGTAGGAATTACCAAAAACAAAAGAAAAAACCAATAAAAGAACCACTACCTTTAATAGATTAGGGGGTAAAACCTTTGATATCTTCAATTCCCAGTCTCTTAGCCTTGTTTTTAATTGTTTTTCTAGGGTAGAAATGGTATTTTATTAATATTAAGGCTATTCTACTAAAAAAGAGCCTTTTACGACTCTACCCCATATTTTACCAAACCCTGTTTATATGTCAAGGATTCTTCCTAAAAAACGTTTAGGTCAGGTTTTTCTGAAAAACAAAATTTTTTTAGCTGAAATTATCAAAGCTGGAGAAATTTCCAATAAAGATACAATTTTAGAGATCGGTCCAGGTACCGGAATCTTAACTGAAGCCTTACTCAAAACTGGTGCGAAAATCATTGCCATAGAAAAAGATTCCCAATTAGTGATTTTTTTAAAAGAAAAATTCAAAAACGATAAAAATTTAACTATTATTGAAGCCGATATTCGTGATTTTCTCAAAAATCCGTCGTTTCATACTAAGTACCAGATACAAGACACTAAATACAAAATTGTTGGCAACATTCCTTATTATCTCACTTCTTATCTTTTTCGTCTGTTTTTAGAATTAGAAAAAAAGCCAGAAATCATCGTTTTAATGATCCAAAAAGAAGTAGCCCAGAGAATAATAGCTCAGCCGCCTCAAATGAGCCTTTTGGCAGTTTCAATCCAATTTTATGCTCAACCAGAAATTATTGCCCTTGTTCCTAAAACTGCCTTTAAGCCGCAACCAAAAGTAGATTCTGCTATTATCAAACTTATCCCTTACTCTCATCCTGTTATTGCTCGCCCCGCCAGAGGCGGGGCGAGCGACGAGGCCCTGCCTGCCGGCAGGCAGGAATCTCATTTCTTCAAAATCGTTAAAGCTGGTTTTTCTCATCCTCGAAAACTCTTAATTAGCAATCTTAGTCAAAACCTCAAAATCCCCAAAAACCAACTTCAAGAAATATTTTCAAAAATCGCCTTGCCTTTCAATATTCGTGCTCAAAATCTATCCTTAGAAGATTGGACAAATTTGATACAACATTTGTTTGCTTAAAACCTTTAAATTTTATATAATATAATAAGAAATACAAAAAATCTATAATTTTTATTTTATGCTATCTTCTATTTATAAAAAACGTTTTTTTATTCTATTAGTAATTACCTTCTGCGTTATTACTATCTTTACTAAAATACAAATAACTAGTGCCACAACAACTACTACTAAGCCATCAAATGAAGCTGTAGCTAATGCAGTTTACGATTATTTAACCAAAAATTACCAAATACCTAAAACACCGCCCGCAACAAATACGGTAGATTATTATTGTTTATATGGCGTGAGGGATAAGGTAACAATAGATCAGTGCACTCCATTTTGTATCGGAGCATTTTTAACTCCAAATGCAGACCGTTTAAAACAAGATATACAAAATGGAACGTTTGATGATATTCAAAAACTTGCAAAGCAAGATATTCCAAAGACGACCTTAACGGGCAAGCGCGAGGTAGATCCATATGATACATATGACGTTGATTATACAACCACAATTTGCGGACAGGTTAAAGGACCTATCGATCCTGCTAATGATTATAAAGAAATTATTGCTATTTTACAGAACGCTAAAAAGATTGAGGATATTATTAACGCTTTCCGTGGCTTACAAATCGCTAACCCTAATGAATGTACTCCATCATTTATTTCACGCTTTAGTGAAGAATTGAATAATTCTCCATTTAGTATTTATACTAAAGATAAAGAAAAAGATATCTGCAAACAAGAGTATTTTGATAGTAATAATCCTAATATAGAAAAAGCTCAACAATGCTTGAAAAATCTTGCTATTGATCTTCGGCAAGATGAAGATTCTGATACTTTAAATCCAGGGCATAGTTCTTATAGAGCCAGTCAAATTGAGGCATTAGCAACATCATTAGAAACCTTCGCTAATTGTCCTAATCCTACCCATCTTGAAAATATAGTATCAGCTCAAATTACAGCTTTAAGTGGGGTAACCACATATGAACCAACAGAAATTCCTGAATGCGCCATTGGTTATTCTGAATCTTCCCTTTGGGATCTTTTAACCCAACCTTTAAATCTTTTAATTGGCGGTTTAATTACTCTCTTTGTCCATATCTTTAAATTTGTCTTAATGGCAGTTATTAAAACTTTTTGGTACGCCTTAGTATATCTCCCTATTAAACTTCACGGCTATACTGGTTTTGAGCCGGTAAAAATTATTTGGAAAGACCTTCTTCTTTACGCTAACTTAGGTATTATTATAGGAATGATTTTTACTGCTATCGCTACCATTTTGCGAATTGAAAAATACAGCTGGAAGAAATTGCTTCCTAAATTACTTTTAATAGCTTTGTTAGTAAACTTTAGTTTAGTAATTTGTGGAATGTTTGTTGATATTTCTAATTTCGTCAGTATTTATTTTCTTTCAAATAGCGGCTTTAGTAATCTTGCTGAAACTATAGGAAGTATTATTGATAAAATTATTTGCGCTTTTAGGGCGACACCGGAAAAATTTAATTATACAATGGGGGCAACCATTGGTCTAATTTTAACCTGTATTTCCCTTTTCCAATTTATTGGCTTATTAGCATATGTTATTGCTCGAATTGTCACAATTTGGGTCTGTTTAGCCACTTCTCCTTTTGCATTTTTAGGAATGGCGATTGATACCGAACCAATCAAAAAAGCTGTTGATATGTGGCGAGATAATTTTACTCAGGCTTTAGTCTCCTTACCTATCTTAAGCCTTGCTTTATATTTAAGCCTTTTGTTCCTTTCGCAAATTGCTAATTACATTAAAGCAGAACCAGAAGATGTCAGTGGCTTAATTCCTTTAATTGCTTATGCCGTGGCAATCGTTGCCCTAGCTCAACTTCTAAGAATCATCGCTAAAAATATTGGCGTTCAGCAAATTGAACAAGGATATGCCTTTGCCAAAAAAGCAGTAACAGGAATGGCTATGGCAGGAGCAGCCGCAGTGGGCGGACTTGCTTTAGGGAGAATTACTGCTAGTGGCTGGTATAATAAATTAGCTGAAAGACTAAGCGCAAAAGAAGAAATGGCAGGAGCGAAGGGCGGTGTCACGGGTTTTCTATCCCGGGGATTGAGTACCCAATTATATAAGTTAAAAGGGGTAACTGCAGCTAAGCAAAAAGAAAAAGAAGAAAAAGAATTAGCAAAAATAAAAGATGATGTAAATGCTCTTACTAACGCTGCTAGAAATGCCATGATTCTTCATAAACCAGAAACAGTAGTAAGAATTTTAGTGATGAAAGCAAAAGCTGATTTAGGCTATACTCCAGATGAAAGACACTTTATGCTTCGCCTTCCAGCTCAATTCCAGCATACAGAAGATGCTCGTGCTGTTTATAAATATAATTCAGCTTTAAGATTAGATAATCAGGGTAACCGAATCCCAATGGATGAAATCATTAATAGATATAAAACAACACCTATAGATCAGACTGATGTAAGGGAATTAATACAAAGCTTAGAGGATCGTGATCTACAACAACAATTTATAAAGGGTGCTTTGGGACCCGCCCGAAGTATTAAAGAATTAGCTGATTTTATTCAAACAATTCCCGCTAGGCATCAGAGAGACTTTATGGAATTTATTCACCAACACGTCTTGAATAGATCATTACGCGATTATTTGGCAGACCCCAATATTAATCCGGCACTTGTTCAGTCAATAGAGCAACCCGCAGTCAATACCAGTACACAGGATATGTCTCGTATTTCTCTTATAACAAGATTGTGGAATTTTTAATATATTAACAAAGAATGACATCAATAATTCCCCAAGATTTATATCTCCAAAGGCTCAAACAGTTAGATGAAAAATTAATTCATTATCCTCTTTCGGATGATTTTGCTTTAGCTTTAGAGGAGGCCTATAGATTTGGTAAAATTACTGATTTCCAAAAGAAAGCGTTATTAAATGATATTGTCACAGCAATTTTATATATCATTATTCCGAGAGAAAATTTTAAACAAGAAATTATAGAGAGATTGCAAATTTCTCCTGCTTACGCGGAAATCATTAATCAGATTATTCAGCAAAAAATTTTCGAACCCTTGAAAAACGAATTAGAGCAATACAATCATCTTCTGTCTAAAAAATCTTTTGAAATAACCAAACCTTTAGAAACCCCAAAAGCAGAAATAATAAAGACTAAGGAGATAAAAGAATTAGCCCAAAAACCAAAACCTTTACCCGATTTATCTCTTCCCGAAATTCAAGAAATCAAAATTGAAAGACCGGTTAATAGAACCGGGGAGTTAAAAAGAGTCTTTGTACCTTCAGTTTCTCTAGAAGCTCAAGAAAGGATTCATTCCAAACTAATGGAAGCCATGAATAAAAAAGGAGTCAAGCCTAAAATAGTAGAAGAAATGAAAAAAGTGGTAATTGAAGGCATTAAAAAAACTCCCCAGCAAAAACCTAAATCAAAAGCAACTTCAGAAACAGAAGAATCAATGACTTCTCAGGTTATTGGAGGTGAGGGACAAAAATTTAATCCGCAAGAAAAAACTCAGAAATCTCCATCGCAAAAACCGTATATTTTGGATGCCAAACTAAAAGAGGAGAAAGAAGTCGAACAGGAGCTTCCAAAGAAAGAAATAGAATACCGACAACCACCCCCGAAAAAACCTTTTGGAGAAGCGTAAAAATATGTTTTACGAAACGCCACAATTCATCAGACAAGAAGTCAAGTTAATGGGAATCATTACCTTTAACCAGCTTTGGCTTTTAATGGGAATTTTAGGGTTTTTAGCAATTTTATATTTTAGCCTCAATCTCTGGCTCTGGATTATTTTGGCTTTAATTCTTGGGCCTTTAGCTCTTATTTTAACCTTTGGGCAAATGAATGGTTTGCCAATGTATAGGGTTTTCCCTGCTGCCATTCGCCATTTTTGGCTACCCAAGTATTATTTCTGGAAAAAAGAACAACTAATCTCAGGACCAAAAGAAGCAACTCCAGAACAAACAAGAACTATGATTAAACCCCAAATTCAAAAACAATTAGATAGACAAACCTTAGAAAATCTTAGTCAATTTTTGGATCAGTAATACTAATCTATGGCTCAAAAAACTAAAGAAGCTTTCAGTAGTCAGTCATTAATCAGCCTTAGCCAAATTAAGAAAGGGGTGATTATTTTAAAAAATGGCGCTTTGCGCTCGGTTTTGGAAATCTCTGGCATTAATTTAGATTTAAAATCAGAGGATGAACAAAATACCATTTTAACTTCTTGGCGCAATCTTTTAAATAATCTTGATTTCTCTTTAGAAATCGTCATTCATTCCCGTCGTTTGAATATCGATCCTTATTTGAGTTTCTTAGAAGAAAGAATTTCTCAAGAACAAATTGAGCTTTTAAAAATTCAAGGGGAAGATTACCATAACTTCATCAAAGGTTTGGTCACGGAAAATAATATTATGAGAAAAAAGTTCTATCTGGTGGTACCGTATGATCCTGTAATGATTAAACCCAAAACCGCTCTAAGCCAAATAGCTGGTTCTTTCAAGAGTATGTTAAACTTGGGCAGAGAATCTTTTAATGTTTTAAATGCCTTGTCTAATGAAGAATTCAACCAATATTTGCAACAATTAATGATTCGGAGAGATAATATCATTACCAATCTTTATCGCATAGGATTGTCTAGCAGGCCCTTGGAAACAAAAGAACTAATAGAAATGTTCTTTAATCTTTATAATCCCGAAACTTTTGAAAAAGAATCTCTAAGCTTACCTGAAGAATTTAATAAATAATTATGTCTTTCTTTAATTTTGCAAAAACATCTCCATTAAAAGCTTCTTCTCAAAATAAAGAAGTTTTGACGACTTTACAGGATTTAATCGCTCCTGCTGGTTTAGAAATCTCACCCAATAATTTAAAATTAGGAGAAAAATACTGCTCTACTCTTTTTGTTTTA